>Ga0224559_1000338_pt1 | contig 32642 bp, 26 predicted proteins | sample 714S33034metaG_FD_180676 | JGI IMG/M metagenome (GOLD analysis project Ga0224559, IMG submission 180676) | Peat soil microbial communities from Stordalen Mire, Sweden - 717 S3 30-34 | ecosystem: Environmental > Terrestrial > Soil > Wetlands > Peat | place: Sweden: Norrbotten County, Stordalen... | reverse complement strand
GCATACTGTGGACAAGGCTGCGTCCTCCTCTGACGCTGAGTTCTAGACAAACCCAACCTATCAGAACGGCGCAGCCTTACCTCTATACCTGACCTACTACCGATTTTCCTGTCTTGGACAATAGTGGTTCAGGCTAATGATTGCCAGGTAACTGGAACCACCAATCCATTCGGACGAAGTGCTTGTGTTGATAATGGACATCACCAGGTAGTCCTGTTTGGAGGGTACCGTTGCAACCTGAGCGGCTATATCGGACAATACCTGCGATTCCGCAAAGGGATTATTTCTTCCCTCCCAAAAGACAGGAAGATAGCCGGCATGGGGAGTATCCACGACAAACTGCGGGCTTCCAGGCGCACTTGCCGCGCTCCCTGATGCCGTTGGCGTGAAGGTATAAACCCCAGTAGCAAGCGTGACCGTTCCATGCACCCCCAGGATCGAGCCGGTAACTCCTCCGGCTGGTCCCCCCAAGGTCACAGGCTCGTAGCCTGTGGGGAAGGTAACTCTGACGCCGGTGGCTGGAATAGAGCCGCCAGTTACAGTAACATAGGCCGGAATCCCGCCCTCGCGCACGCCGATTTGGGTGGAAGTCTGCCCGCTGACGCCCAGGTTCTCGACCGGCAGAACGATCAGTTTCTGAAGCAAACTGGGGTAATCGCCCTCGTCAGTAATGCCATCGAATCCAGATGTAAGCGAATCGCCCCAGGCTGCCACGCCGAAAGCCGCCACCGTCAGGGTTACGCTGGCATCGACCGTGGTGTAGTCTGCTGTATCTGCAGGCGTAAACGTGACAGAGAACGTCTGCGCACCCGTCGAATTGAAAATGGTCCCAGCAGGCGGTGTGTAGAGAAAACTGCCAGCCAGTTCTGTTGTACCGCCAGGGGCCGTGGCCGTGGCATTGAGTTGGCTTGAGCCCAAAGCCATGCCGGCAGCGATTAACCCGGCTGGCTCCCATGTAATCTGCGGCGTCGCCTGATTGACCGTCAGCGCCACGCTGGCGGAATCAGTGGAGTAGTCCGTGGCATCAGTCGGGGTAAAGGTGACGGAAAGCGTATGTGTGCCGGCCGGGAGGACTGCACCCAGAGAAGGTGTGTAGGTGAACGTACCCGGCACGCTCGTGGCTGCATTCAGTTGCGCCGCGCTCAACACCGTGCCATAGGGGATCGCCGCAGGGGTTGCCCAGTCAATCAGAGGAGTGCTTTTGGTTGACAGTGTAACGGCGCTATGAGTTCCTCCGCAACCTGCCAGCAAAACGCCAAACAGGCAGCATAAAGTTACTCTCGCAACTTCGAAGCGCACACCTGACAACATCGCGATCCTTCGGAGTTATGTTAGCACTGAATAGCTCTATGCCGGTGACTTATCCAGGAGTCTATTTGGTCCTTCCCAACATCCCCGCCGAACTTTCTCTTACTCCCCCTCCGGCGGCACCTGTTCCAGCAGCCGCTTCCAGGTCTTCTGGTTCCTGCTGAAGCCCTTCTTCAGATCGTCGAGAATGCGCGCGAAATCGGCGTTGGTGCGCAGGTTATTCCATAACGGGTTCTTCTGGAACCATGGATAGTTTTCGTTGCCGAGATAGATGGCGCGGCGCAGCCAGTGAAGAGCTTCACTCGAATCGCCTTCGACGGCAAAGTAAGTCGCCAGCCGGTAGCCCATCTCGTTGTCGGCCTCGGCCGCGGCCATGGTTTCATCCTTCAGAAGCGCCGCCGCGCGTGCGCGCTCGCCCACCTGCACATAACACATCGCCAGCGTAGGCACGGCGATGCGCATGTTTCTGTCGTCCTGGATCACGCTCTCCAGGATTTCGATGGCGGCCTTCGGGCTGCCCAGCCTCATCTGCTGATAGCCGGCCGATGTGCGCAGAAGCGGGTGGCGCGGCTCGAGCGCCAGGCCTTTCTCCAGTTCGTCGCCGGCCAGCTCCAACTGGTTTTGATAGTGATAGACGCGGGCGCGGTGGTTATAGAGGATAGGCGCGTTGGCGGGGTTCAGCTTGAGCGCGCGGCTGAAAGCGATGAGCGCTTCGTCGTACATGCCGTCGCCGCGCAGCGCCATGCCGGCCAGCATGTGCACGTTCCAGTCGTTGGCAGCCGAGGCCAGCAGGTCCGCGATGCCATGGCGCGCCGACTCCTTTTCGCCGCGCGAAAGCAGCATGTAAATACGGTAGAGATTGGCTTCGGCCAGCGCGGGGTCCAGCTTGAGCGCCTGCTCAAAATCGCGCCGCGCATGCATCACATAAATCTGCCCGCCAAAGCCGTGGCGCACGTATTGCAACTCGGCCACGCCCAGCCCGCACCAGCCGGCGGCAAACTTCGGGTCCTTGACTGTCACGCCGGTAAACAGCTCATGCGCGCGATCCAGATCGTCGCGCGAGACGGTGCGAAACATGAATGAGCTCAGCAGCGCCTGCGCCTGCAAGTACTCCTCGCTGATCGGCCCTGGCAGCGGGCTTTCGTGAGCCGCCGGCTGCGGCGCGTCGATCTGGTCGCCGGATGAGAGCCCGTGGAGCGAGGCAAAAACCTCGTTGGAAATCTCAGTCTGCACGGCCACCAGGTCCAGCGAGGCCACCCGGATGGAGCCGCCCGAACGCACGCTCTGCGAGACCACATCGAGCAATTGCCAGTTGAGGTCGAATCCCTCTTCCGAGCGCAAGAAACTGCCTGCCAGCACAAAGGAGACCAGCAACTTCTGGCCCAGCGCCAACGGGTCCATCTGCGTTTTCATCAGCGGGACGAGCGTGCTCGACGGCCTAATCACCAGCGACGGAATCCGCGCCAGCCGCGCGGCAATCGCATCGGCCAGCGCCAACCCATAGAGTGGCGCCACCTCATCCGCGCCCATATTGGCAAAGGGCAGAACCATCAGCGAATTCTGCGGCGCGTGCTCCGTCGCCGACTCGCGGAAGCGCTCGGCCAGCATCGACAGAAGCCCCGTGGTGCGCTTCTCCGCCTCAGGGCCGGTGGTGGGCAGGATGGCCGCCGCGTCGCCGGGGATGACCCCCGTCTCGATGCGCAGCGCCTTCATGATGGTCTTCAGCGCCTCGCGCACCTCGGCAGCCGATGCGTAGCGCGCCGCCGGAGTCTTTTCCAGACACGTGGCAATCACGCTCTTCAGCTCTGGCGCGATACCGGGCACAATCTCGCTCAGATTCCCTGGCTCGGAAAACTGAATCGCGCGAATGATCTCAAGATCCTCGGCATTGGGCCTGGCAAAGGGATAACACCCGCTCACCAGCTCAAACAGAATCACGCCCAGCGCCCAGATGTCCGACTGCACGCTCGACTGACCCGTAACAAACTGCTCCGGCGCCATGTAGCGAATGGTCCCGCCGGGAGCGGTGTAGGTGGCCACGTGCGGGTCGTCTTTCTCCGCAGCCGGCTTTGAGGGGTCGAAGCCAGCCTCCTCAGGACTCAGCCGCCGCGCCAGGCCGAAATCCAGAATCTTCGCCAGACCGCCGTCGGTCAGCATCACGTTCTGCGGCTTCAGGTCGCGATGAAAGATGCCCAGGGAGTGCGCGGCATGAAGGCCGTCGGCAATTTGAATGCCCACCGAGAGCACCAGTTGCAGGTTGGACGGCCCGCGCGCAATCAGACGATCCAGCGACTGGCCGGGCACATACTGCATGACGATGAAGCCCTCATCGCCGGCCTCGCCCACCTCATAGATAGCGCAGACATTGGAATGCTCGATAGCCGAGGCCATTCGCGCCTCGCGCAGCACCGTGGAGCGCATCTGCTCGGCCGACATCAGGCCCTTGCGCAGAATCTTCAGCACCACCGGCCGCTGCAGCAGCGTGTCGTTGGCCAGATAGACCACACCGCTGCCCCCAGCGCCCAGCCGGCGGACAATCTCGTAATGTTCTATCGTTCTGCGCGCCATATCTGCCTACGAGTGTACCGGTTCAACCCTCAAGAACATATAAACACCACGGCCCTCCAGCAGATGCCGAAGGGCCGTGAAAGAGCGGTAGCCTGAATTCCAGGCTAAGCATTGAGTTCGCTCTCGGGCTTGTAGCCCGAGAAGCCATAGTAGGCGATGAAAATGTAGCAGATGATGGGCAGCACAAACGCGTACTGAATTCCGATCTTGTCGGCCAGGAAGCCGAACAGCGGCGGAATCACCGCGCCACCCACGTTGCCGATCGTGATGACTCCCGAACCCTTGCTGGTCATCGGTCCCAGTTCGGCGATGCCAAGGGTGAAGATCGTCGGATACATGATGGAGTTGGCCAGGCCGCAGAGCACCAGGCTCCAGATGGCGACCTGACTCTGCGTAACCATCGAAACTAGCATCAGGACTACGCCAAGGATGCCCAGCAAGACGAGCATTTTTTCGGCCTTGATCTTGCTCATCAGCGCGCTTCCGATAAAGCGGCCCGCCATGATGAACAGGTAATAAACCGTAACCAGAATTCCCGCCGTTTGCAGATTACTGATTCCCTGCTGCTTGCAATACTGGATGGCAATTGCGGCCAGGGCAATTTCCACGCCCACATAGAAAAAGATTCCCACCATGCCTAGCACCGTGTGCCTGTAGCTCCAGATGCTGCGGTCCAGCACGGCGACGCCCTCTTTGCCGGGGCGGAAGGCCTGGGTCAAGTTGATCGCCGGCAGATTCAGGAACATGACCGTAAAACCGAGCACCAACAGCGCGGCTGCAATGGCGACGTAAGGCAATTGCAGCATATGAGCCTGACCGGCGGCATCGGAAACCATGCTGGTGTCGGCGAGAATAAAGCGAGCTGCAAACCATCCGGCCACTGCCGAAGCGCCGGAATTGAAGGCCTGCGCCAGGTTCAGGCGCGCCGAGGCGCTGTGCTCGGGACCGAGGATCGCCACATAGGGATTGGCAGATGTCTGCAAGGCACAGACGCCTGTGGCTAGCACAAAAATGGCCGCCAGTGTCAGAGGGAAGCTCACCATGTTGGCTGCCGGAACGAACAGTAGCGCACCCACCACCATAATGAACAGCGAGGTGACCATGGTGCGCTTATAGCCGATTTTTTCGATCAGCTTGGCGCTGGGAACCGAAAAAACCAGGTACGCAAAAAACCAGGCCGAGGTCGCCAGCATCGACGGCCCGTAGGGCAGATTGAAGATCTCTTTCAGCTTGCCCACCAGTTGGTTGTTGAGGCTGGTGAGGAACCCGAAGATGCCGAACAGCGCGGTGACGATGATGAACGGCACAAGATAGTTGGGCGAGCTGTTTTCCGTGGGTGATGTGGATCGTGTGGCCATGTGAAATTTTCCCCGATTCCTTTGAAAAATGTCCCGGTCTTCAGAGTTTTCCCATGGCTGTGGGCCGGAAATCATCTCCGGCGCAGGACAGACCGCCCGCAAAAAAAGCGGCGCGAAAACCTCTGAAAGCGCAAAAATCAACTTTACGCATCGGGAGGGAGGCAAGTCCAGCGGAAAACTGAAAATGTTTTCAGCGCATCTCTCCGCCCTCCGCAAACCTCCTACCATTTACACTGGAATTTCATGATTCCTACTCTTGCCTGGACCCCGCAAGGCGTCCGTTTTCTCGATCAGACGAAGCTCCCCCTTGAGGAGAGCTATGTGCTCGCCACCACTTACGAGCAGGTTGCCGACGTCATCGTCACCATGGTCGTCCGCGGCGCGCCGGCCATCGGTGTTTCCGCCGCTTATGGCGTCGCCCTCGGCGTCCTGCGCACGCAAGCCGCTACGGCCCATGAGTTCGCGCCCGAGTTCGAGCGGATCTGCGCCTGTCTGGCTGGAACGCGTCCCACTGCGGTAAATCTCTTCTGGGCCATCGACCGCATGAAGCGGATCTTTGCGGACCTCCTGGTAGCGCGCACCTCTCTTGACCAAATCAAGCAAAAAATCCTGGCCGAAGCGAACGCGATGTACGAGGAAGATATTGCCGCCTGCAAGGCGATGGGAGACTTCGGCGCCGCGCTGATGCCGCAGGAAGGCGGCGTGCTCACCCATTGCAATGCCGGAGCCTTGGCCACCTGCGGCTACGGAACCGCTCTGGGCGTCATCCGCTCGGCCGTCGAGCAGGGCAAGCGCATTCATGTCTTTGCGGACGAGACGCGGCCCTTTTTGCAAGGCGCGCGCCTGACCGCCTGGGAGCTGATGGCCGACCACATTCCCACCACAGTGCTCTGCGACAATATGGCCGCCAGCCTCATGCAGAAGGGACGCATCCAGGCCGTGGTCGTGGGCGCGGACCGCATCGCAGCCAACGGAGACACCGCCAACAAGATCGGCACCTACAGCGTCGCGATTGCGGCGCATGAGCACGGCATCCCGTTTTACGTTGCAGCTCCCTGGTCCACCATCGACCTGGCTACCGCGAACGGCGACGCCATCCCTATCGAGCAGCGCCCCGCCATCGAAGTGACCCACCACGGCGGCAAGCAGCTCACCCCTAACGGCGTGGACATTTACAACCCCGCCTTCGACGTAACTCCGGCCAAATACATCGCCGCCATCATCACCGAGCGCGGCCTGCTGCGCGCGCCTTATAGCGAGTCGCTCAAGAAGATGAATTCGGCCACGAAGTAAGAAGGAATCCAGGCCCGAGAATCCGGACCTGGGGTGCCCTCACGCTGGGTGCCCCATCCTTTCCGCAGCATCATCGCGGAAAGGGTGGGAAAGCACAGGTCTCAATCTCGACTGTAAACAATCAATCCGAAATCGCTTTACCGCTTGGCCGGTGTCTGTTTGGACGCGGGGAAGGCAATTTTGGGCGGAACGGCCAGGGGAACCGAGCCCTGGACGGGTTCATTGCTTACGCCGCGCCTGGCTTGGCTCTCTTTCAGCGTGAGTGAGCCATTGGCGATTTCGGCGTCTGCGCTCCAGCGGTCAAAGCGGGCCAGAGCCGAGGGCACCGGGGTTGAGCCATAGGCGGCTAGAGTTCCGCGCTGCCACTCGAAGTGGAAAGTTCCTTTGGCTGAGGCGGCCAGGTCGTCGCCGGTGAAGCCGGAGAGTTCGAGCTTCCCGTTGCCGTCAAAGGAACTGCCGGAAGCACGCAGCCCGAGCAACTGGCCCACGGCCTGCGGGCTGAGCTTCTCAAACTGGCCTTCGAGGTCATAAGAAGGCTTGTCCTTGGGGGTGGCGGCGGTGTGGAAGGTGCCGCCTCCGTGGACGCGGCCGCCGAGCAGGTCAGCGTCAAAGGCCGTAATCTCAGCCCCGCCGGCAACCGTGCGGATGTTGGCCACGGGCTCGTGAAGGGTGACCGGCCCGAGCAGAAGGGATTCGGCCTTGATTGTGCCTTCAAGCTGCTGCCAGGCCGGAGCCACCGAAGGGCGGAGGCGATCGATGAGAGTGGAGAGCAATGTGCCCCGCTTCTGGGCGCCCAGAAGCGTCATCTGGAGGAGTCTGGCGTCGAGCGCGCCGAACTGGACCTGGAATGTTGGCGGACAGCTCTGGGGCGCTTCGCAAGCGGCTGGCAAAGTGACGCTGGCCGTTCCTTTGATCGGGCCGTAGGAAAAGGCCACCGGGTCCCAGCGTAGCTCGTCCGAAGCCAGATGGAGAGTAGCCTGGGAGATTTCAACGCTATTCACCAGGTAATCTGCCTTCCAATTGGCATTGCGCAGGGTGACGGTTCCTGTCAGGTTGTTAAACGAAGGTGGCGGCGCGCCGAACGGAATTCTCTCGGCCGGTATCCAGGGGCCCTCGGCGGTCAGGTCTACGGAAACGGGATCGCCAGTCAGAGCGTCCAATGCTGCGGCATTGGCAAGACCGGCCACATGGGCCAGTTCCCTGGCGCGGGTGATGGAGGCCTGGCCGCGCACGGTAACCTGATAGCCGGAGAGCGCCAGTCGTGTGGAAACCGTAAGCGGAGCGGCTCCGCCTGCGGGGATGACCGCAGTAGCCGCCAGCACCTGGGAAGAACCTGAAGGTTGGTTGGCGAGCGCCGGAGCGGGCTCCAGCAGCAGCTTGGGAATGCTGATGGGCTGGCTGAGGCCGTCGCCGCTGAGTTGGAGCCCCTGGACTGTGAAGCTGCCGGTGAGCGGCTCCTCGACCACAGGATGGGTGTTGGCCAGGCGGGTGTGGGCGGGGTGTTCTGGCTTCTCAGGCGCGGCGCTGCCGGCGGCCGTTGGGGCGTAAGCAATTTTGCCGCTCACCAAGCCGGCGGCCACGAGGTCGGTACTTAGGCCACTGCGCACGGTGCGCAGTGCGTCCAGGCCGGCGGCAACGGGGATGCGGTCCAGTTCGACGGAGAAGTGTGGCAAGGCATTCTGACCTGGCGCGCTGGCGGGCAGATTGCCGGTCAGCCGGATGTGACCCGAGCCGAGCGGAGAGTCGCAAGCCAGGTTGTCGATGGCGCGGGTGGAGTAATGAGCGACAAAGGAGCAGTTGGCGTCGAAGTCCATGGGGGCAGCCGGGGCAAATTCGGCGCGATGAACGCCGGTCGCGCGCAATTGCGCCTTGATTTGAGCCTCTTCGACGGTGCCATCCAGGCGGAGTTCGCCGGTAAGATCGCCGCGCCAGCCGGCGTCGGTTCCGAGAACCAGGCGCGTCAGTTGGCCTAGTTGCGCTTCTCGCCATTCCAGGTCAAGGTGAATTGGCACCTGGCGCAGGTTCGGCGCCTGATGCAGGGTTGCCTCCAGGCGCACGATGCCGGTATCGGCCTGTTCAAGGCTGAGGTCGGTGCGGACGGGCTGCCCGCGCAGCCGCACGCGCCAGTCGCCGGGACGCTGCTGTTCCAGAGACATCTTGGCGTCGAGCAGGGAAAACGGCAGCTTTTCCACGCCGTTCTTGATGTTGATGCGGGAGTTCTTGGCCTCAATATAGGGCAATGAGACAAGCCCGGCGCCACCCACCGCGGAGTGAGCCCGTGCGGTAGCCGTGCGCAGCAGCGAGTCGAGGTTCCAATGCCCGTCCGCTGTGCGCACCAGGTTCAGGCTGGCCTCATCCGCGCTGATGCTGCCGATCTCCAGCCGTCCCCGCCACAGCGGAAGCAGGCGAATGGAGGCTGTGACCGTATTGGCGTGGAAGATCGGCTCTGCGCCGAAGGCAGGATCCTCTTCGACGGCAAGGTCGTTGAGGACAAAGCCCGGCCGGGGCAACAGGCGCGCTTCAACCGAAGACATGCGCACCGGGCGTCCCAGCGAGGTGGAGACCAACTGGGTGATGCGGCTCTTGTAGTGGCTCACGCTCACCAGTGGCGGCACGATCAGAATTGCCAGGATTGCCACTACCGCCGTCAGGGCGAGCCAGAGCCGCTTGTGCTTGCATTGCCGGCCTTGCGTATCTTCCGTCATGGTCTTTTCTATGGTATTTCACTCGAACGCGCCAGCAGTTAGCGCACCCGATGCAGGGTCCGGCTCCAGCGGGTTTCGGTAAAGAAATGTAGCGCGATGTGGCCCATCCAGGCCACGCTGTGGCCGAGCCCTGGCTGTTCAAGCTGGTCATCTGGGGTCACAAACGACCAGTAGTTGAAAAGTGGCCGGCCCATAATGTTCTCTCTGGGCACAAATCCCCAGAAGCGCGAGTCGAGGCTGTTGTGCCGGTTGTCGCCCATCATGAAGTACTGACCGGGAGGAACAACCAGGTCGCCATTCTCAATGTGACTTTGAAAATCGACAGACCAGGCTTCGGTAGCTCCCATGTCGGTGGAAGGCGGCACAGAAGGAAACTCGTCAAGAAAGTCCCGGTGGTTATCTGGAGTTGTCGGCTGAGCGTGGGGCTGATTCTGGGCCACGCCGTTGAGAATAACAATCCCGTTGCTCAGATGGATATGATCGCCGGGCACTCCGATCAGCCGCTTGACCAGAATCGTGTACTGGAAATTTCCATCCCCGTTCGAATCTTCCAGCACTGGCTTGTAGAAGACCACAATGTCGCCGCGTTTTGGCTCGCGATAGTGAACCAGCGGCATCCATTTGGTGGGAGGCGCGAGCGTGATGCGGTCCACCACCAGGTGGTCGCCAACCAGCAGCGTGTCTTTCATCGAGCCGGAGGGAATGACAAAGTTCTGCGCAAGAAAGTAGAGGATGAAGAGGCCAACGACCAGGATGGAACAGATGCTGGCCAAGGCTTCAAAGGGAGTCTCTTCCACCTGCTGTTCCGCGGACTCGGAGGCCGGCTGGGCCTCGGACGGCGTCTTGGAAGTGGGCGTTTTTTTCTTCGTCATCCTGTCGCTCGTTCTCAGAGATCAGGGGTCAGAGATCAGTTAAAAACCCAGACGCCTGACCACTCACCGCCGCACATTGTTCTCTGTTTCTCTGTTCTCTGATCTCTGATCTCTGTTCTCTGATCTCTGATCACTATCCCTTAACGCACCACGTGGAAGATGCGCTTCCAGCGGGCAAAGCCGGAAAGCCCGGCCGATAGTTCCCTGTCGTGTCCGAGTTTATCATCTGCGGCTTGTATGACGACCTGTTGGACATCGGTCGTCGAAGGCCGGGTGAGAGAGAAGTAGATGACCAGCGGCCGGGCCACGATTTGCTCTCGCGAAACAAAGCCCCAGTAGCGGGAATCCTTGCTGTAATTGCGATTGTCACCGAGCACGAAATATTCGCTCTGGGGCACCACCAGTTCACCGTTGCGGATAAGACCCTGCATCTGCCTCCACCAGGCCGGCTCCACGTTAGGGTCGGTATAGACGCTGGCGGGAAAGTCGTCGCGGAAGGGATTGCGCGCGGCGGGCTCAAAGACGGCGTAGGGCTCATCGAGAGCCGCGCCGTTCACCGTGACACGGCCATCGGCAATGCGCAGCCGGTCGCCCGGAAGGCCCACCACCCGCTTGACGTAGAAGCGCCCAGGCTGATCAGGAGGATGGAAGACGACAATGTCGCCGCGACTGACATCGCGATAGGGCATGAGAGCCTGGGCAAGCCGCCCGGAGGGAGCATAAACCTGCTTGTTGACCAGCAGAAAATCTCCCACCAGCAGGGTACGCTCCATGCTCTCGGAGGGGATGAGATAGGGCTGAAGCACAAAAGTGAGCAGAAACAGCGCCACCACCACCGTCCGCAGCAGCGAGGCAAGGGCCTCAGGCACAGTAGGCAAATGGAGCCGCAGCAGCTCTAGCCGCTGGGAAAGGCCATACCCTTGAGCGACGGTGCTCATTGCGCGGCTTTCCCTTCCTGCTCTGAAAATCGCATTGCCGATTCTGCGTCAGGCCTGCTCCCGGCCGAAGCGCCAGTTTTTTTCTCGGCCACTTTCAGCCGCTCCAGCGCTCGCCGCGCGGCATCCTGTTCAGCGTTCTTCTTGGTGCTTCCCATGCCGCGAGCCAGGGGCTTCCCCGGCTCCCCTTCTGCCGGCTTGAGCCGTACTTCCACCAGGAAGCGCTTGCGGTGGTCGGGACCGCTTTCGCTCTTGATCCGGTAGACGGGCGTTCCGGCGCGCGTGGCCTGCAACTGCTCCTGCAACGCTGATTTATAGTTTCCCAGCGCGTCTCCGGAGCGCAGTTCCCTGGCCAATTCCTCGGCTGCCTCGCCCATAACCCAGCGGCTGACGAAGGCTCTCACCGGCTCCAGGCCGCCATCCAGGAAAAGCGCTCCCAGAACCGCCTCCATGGTATTCGAGAGCACGGTCATCTTGCGCCGCAGGCCACTCTTGTCTTCGCCGTGACTGAGGCGCAGATAGTTGCCCAGGCTGATGGCCTCGGCGACCTCCGCCATGTGCTGCCGGCTGACCAACTGCGCGCGCACGCGGGTCAATTCGCCCTCTTGCCACTCCGGGTGAAGCAGGAACAAGGCTTCTCCCACTGCCAGCCCCAGAACAGCGTCGCCCAGAAACTCCAGGCGCTCATTGTCGCCTGTTTCCGCGCCTGCCGCCCTGCCACTCTCTATACCCTGCTCATGCGCCGCCCGCTCGTTCGCCAAAGAGCGATGCGTCAGCGCGCGCACCAGGAACTCGGGGTGCGCAAAGCCATACCCCAGCGCGGTTTCCAATTCGGCAAGAACCGCTTCCACATGCGCCTCTATCTGAATTTCCTGACACAAAATCCGGAGGCTGCTCCCCAAACCGGAATCCCCGGCTCAGCAGAAGCCTCCTTACCATTATTAGACGCCATGCGCTCCCCCGGCTGTCTCCCAACACGGGATTATTGCGGTTTCCCGCTCACATTCTGCCCCGAAGTTGAGGACTTATCCGCCTGAGGCTTGTCCGGCGCCGGAGCAGGCGAATCGTCGCCGGCATCCTCGTCGCAACTGTGGCCCTTGACAGCATAGGCAGCTTTGACGCCGCGCTCGGCGGCCAGCCGGGTGTCCTGCTGCCCGTCGCGCGTCTTCAACGCCTCCTGGTACTCGGCGAGGGCCTCGTCGCGCTTGCAGTCCAGGTCCAGCATGCGGCCCAGGTAAATATGCGACCACGAGAGCAGGCGCGGGTCCTTGCTGGTGGCCAGGGTCTTCTGGAATCCATCCATGGCCTGCTCCGGGTGCCCAGTGAGAATGGCCGCCCTGGCCAGGATGAAGTCGGCGCGGGCGCTCACGGCAATCGCATCCAGAGAATCGGAGGAATCCGCGTGCGCGGCAAGGGCCTGGCGGGCCATGGCGCTGGCCGCGGCCACATCGCCGGCCGCCAACCGCGCCTCGGCCAAATCCAGGCCCGTCAACTTGCGCGGCTTGCTGCGCGTCAGCACATCGCCGTCGGCTTCCTTGTCGAATTCGATCTGATGGGCCTGATGCGCCTCCGCATCCACATCCATGCTGTAGACCATCTCGCCAATGGTGTCGCGCAGGCTGGCAGGATCCTTTTCAAACTGAATCAGTTGGCCATAGAAGTACTTCGTGAGCACGAATCCCTGGGTCATGGCGTGACGCATGGCCGCTGTGCGAATGGCATCCACCTTTTGCTGGTATATCTGGCGTTCATGTTCATAACGCGGCAGCTCCGAGCGATCCACATTGGCCGGAATCTTGTATACGGGAATGCCGGTCTCCATGGTGCGCGCCTCTATGGCCTTGATAAGGCATTCGATGGTCAGCGCCACGGAGTCGGAACGGAACCGGAACTCCATCGGAGCCTCCCGCACCTCCTTGAGAACCGGCTGGGTCCGGTCCAGGGCATTGACGCGGGCGTAGAGCAGCGGCTCGATCACGTAGTGCAGGTAAGTATGGCGCACGTCGTTCATGGGGATCGTTCCATTTGCCGGCGAAACCACCACCACGTAGTCGGTGCCGTAGATGCGGGCGTTCACCATACGCGGCGAGAGCATCGGCTCCAGGACCACCACAAATCGCCGCCCTTCGTATGTGGAAGCGGGCAGCTTGAGGTAGAGGTTGGTGGAGACGATCATATCGGTCAGCGGATCGTGAAGCTGGTCGGCTTCCAGGTCGTACGTGCGATGCACCGCCAGCCAGATGCCATGCAGGTCCACGGCCGCGGCAAAGTCGCGCAGCAGCGGCACAATCTCAACCACCTGGGTCGAGTCCGGGGGCATCTCGGTCAGTTCGACCGAGGTTTCCAGCTCCGGCGGCGGCGTCAGATAGAGAGCCAGCGAGATGTACTGCGCAATGTCGCGCTCTCCGCCCGTCAGGCGGTGCTGGGCAATGTAGAGGCAAAGATGATCGCGCTTGGCGCGGGCGTCTTCGCTTTTGGAGAGCGCCGCGTTCATTTCGTCGCGGACCTTCTGGCGAACCGGCGCGCTTCCCTCGAGGCCCTCGTCGTAACCGCAGACATTCAGCGCCGCGGCCATGAGGAAAACGGGCTCAGAGCTGACCATCGAAATGGTGGGGCCGGCGGGATCGACCAGCGAAGGCGCCTTTTCCCGCACGAACGCCTGTGCGGAAGATGAACTCTGCCCCGCCCCCGATGGCTTGGCATTGTTGCTGCTGGAGGATTGAGCGCGCGCCACGGCAGAGGGATTACCCGCCAACAGGCAAATAGCAGCAAGCGAAAGAACGGCTGAGAACGAATATGCTCTGAACGTCATGGAGGACCCTGTCTGCAAGTCTAGTTAGACGCACCAGCAGGGTCAAACGGAAGGAACACAGTTGCAAATAGATTCGATATGTCTTAGAGGACAGCCGCAAGCATCGGATACCGGCACTCATGGCTGGTTTCATATAGCGACAGCAGACGCTGACGCATCAGGTAGTAGGCGGAAGACGCCTCCTGTGCCTCGAGGGGAAGGGTGAACCGGAAGCGCCGAAACAGCATGGAGGGAATCATGCCCAGTTCCACGCGGCGAACGGAGCGGCGCAATAACGCCGCATCGCGCCTCATGCGCTCGGTTACAATCGTTCCCTCTTCAAAATTCCACTGCTGCGCATAGGCGGCCAGCGAGAGCATAATCTCCGCATTCTCGCGCATCTTTCTCAGTCCTTCGTAACCGCCAAGTAACTTCCAGATTCTCTCCGGCTCCAGATCGATCTGACCGCGGTGCGGGGTCAGGTAATCCAAAGCAATCTCTGAAACACCTTTGAAATCTATGCTTTGAACTCCGGCGACAAGCTCGTGCCAATCCCGCTGCGATTGCTTGCGGTGGGCAAGCCGATCGGCGATCACCACTCCGGCGAAACCGCAGAGCAGGGCCGCAAACACGAAATAGGAAGTCTCAAAAGTCATCGCATTGATGTTACCTTTGCGCATCCAGCGTGTCAAGAGTATTTTTTATATGCCGGTGCAAATCCTCGATATAGGCTCGAAGCTCCGGAGAAATCGGCTGACGGGCCGGCTCCTCCAGCCAGAACTGAACCATCCAGTAGCCAAGAACTGCCAAATAGGCGAACATCCGCAGGTGCTCCAGCTGGCCGAAGTAGCGCTCGGCGCCGAAGTAGCTATGCAGCCCATCCACCAGGATGGCGACCACGGCCCACACCGTCCATCCGTTGCCCAGGGCCATGACATGGTTGCGCCAGCCTAGGCCCAGGCTCTTCGAGGTCCGCGTCACCACAGCGATCAGCTCGCAGACCACCAGGCTGGTGAAAAGGTTTCCCCGAACCTCCAGTCGATCCAGCAGAGTAGCAGCCGGAGGCGTAACCAGAAATGGGAGCGCCGCGGCGAAGAGGATGCCCGCCGCTCCCCAGAAGATGAACTGCTTTTTAGCGTCCCTAACCCAGGTTCCGGTAGGCCGCATCACGATCCGCGCAATCTCAAAGATCACACCGAGTTGCAGAGCAAACTCGATGAAAACGGAAGACCAATAGACCAGTGCATACAAACTATTGGAGCCGCACTGGAGAACCACATAGAGGAACACATTCTGTATCACATCAAAGCCGATGAACGCCGTGAAAACAAAGAACTCCCTCCACCTGCGGCGAAGCAGAAGAATAGTGAACAGGGCGGCGTCACTGAGACTAATAGTCGCCCACAATACAACATCAAGCGCCGAAAGGGTCATTCCACCTCGCGGCTTCTATTTTCTCCTTTTCCAGGAGTTAGCGACAGAGAGAATCACAAAAAGGTTGCACGCTGACTTACGAGACCTGAGGATGCGGAGCGCCTGTCGTTGGGGCTGAAGCCATCTGCGGATTAGGCGCGCCTGTCGTCGGAGCTGAGGCCATTTGTGGATGCGGAGCACCCGTCGTCGGAGCTGAGGCCATTTGTGGATGAGGAGCACCCGTCGTCGGAGCTGAAGCTATCTGCGGATGAGGAGCACCTGTCGTCGGAGCTGAGGCCGTTTGTGGATGCGGAGCACCCGTCGTCGGAGCTGAGGCCATTTGTGGATGAGGAGCACCCGTCGTCGGAGCTGAGGCCATTTGTGGATGCGGAGCACCTGTCGTCGGAGCTGAGGCCATTTGTGGATGAGGAGCACCCGTCGTCGGAGCTGAGGCCATTTGTGGATGAGGAGCACCCGTCGTCGGAGCTGAGGATATTTGTGGATGAGGAGCGCCTGTCGTCGGCGCGGCGGCCAGGACAACTGAAGCAGCAGACGCAAACAGAGCGGCTACGAGGGCGATACGCATGGACTTTCTCATGAGAACTCTCCTTTTCTAAAGCGCAAAGGTGCGCAAGATGAGCCTAGACCCATTTCTACCTTTCGTAAAAGTGAAAATGAGAAAAAATTTAGAGAAGGGGGGGAACCAGGTGGGAATAACGATGCTGCCTGCCATCCCACCCCGCCGAAAACCTCATACATCAATGCAATGATCCATCTCGGCTACGACTGAATCAGCGGGTTGTGCCATCTTGTTCTACGCACGGCCCTTGCACAAAATACCGGAATCTGGGACAGAGCGCCCTCGGCATGCCAGCCCAAAGGGCCTTACCCGCGAACAGAGACGCCGGAAAAGGAGAGCACAGCCATCCCAGGGACTGGCTGGCCAAAGCGGCGCGCCGGCTCAAACCTGCTCCACAAGAGCAGGTTCTCCACCTGCTGGCGGGTGGCATCGTCCGTAGGACCGGAGACGATATGGTAGTCGTAGACCTGCCCCGAGCCATTGACATAGGCTTCGATCACTACCGGACCGGAGAAAACGTCCATCTGGTTCTCGCCTGCGACGCTGGAAAGATAGAGAAAGCGCGGTGCCGTGACATTTCCCAGCGGCTCGTCCGCAGAAGCCTGTACGCTCTCCGGCTGGGTAAACATGCTGACCAGCACGATGACCGTGCCCAGCAGCAGCACTGCGGAAGCAAAACCGGCCGCGGCATGAAGCAGGAAAGGCCCGACGGTGTTTCTCCAGGCAATATCAAAGGCGTGGAAGGGCCCCTGGCGGCGGCGCGCCCGCTCCTGGCTGATGGCCACGCGAATGCGCAATGGCAGGTTTTCCGGCTCAGGCACTGGGCCCAGCCCGGCCAGCGACAACTGCGCCTCTTCGAGAGACTTCCACTCGGCGGCGCACTTCCCGCAACCTTCCAGGTGCGCGGCGACGGCCTGCATCTCGCGTCCGCTCAGACGGCCGTCCAGATACTCCGTAAACTTCTTCTGTATTGCCATGCAATCGTTCATCGCGCCTCCTCTCCCAGGGGCATTTCAAATTCCGCACACGCCGAAGAACAGGCATCCTTTGGCGGAGCCGTCAGAATCGCTCTCAAGGCCGCGCGTCCACGCACCAGCCGCGATTTCACCGTCCCCAGATTCACGCCCTGCATCTCCGCTACTTCCTCGTAAACAAACCCCTCGATGTCGCGCAGGATGAGGGTTGTGCGGAAGGGCTCCGGCACCTGGCTCAACGCCGCCTCAACCCGCACCCGATTCTCTTCGTGCTCCGCCATCTCATACGGAGACTCGCCCGGGTCCACCAGCGTCTCCATCAGCCGCTTCGGTTGCCCGAATTCGCGCTCGGGCATCTCCTGTTCGATGGCAATCTCCGCCTGCTTGTGCCGCATCCACCAGCGCCGCTGGTTAGAGGCCTCGCGCAGGGCTATGCGGTATATCCATGTCCGCAGCGACGACTCGCCGTGGAAATTGCCCACTCCCCGGAAGACCTTCACGAAGACTTCCTGGGTCAGGTCGGCCGCATCGCCGCTGTCCTGCACGGTGCGCGCCAGCAATGAAAAGATAGGTTGGTGGTAGCGCGCGATCAGCCAGGCAAAGGCTTCCTCTGAACCGGCTTGAAGATCCTCGATCAGAGCCGCTTCTTCGGATTGAAACGTCAGCGTGCTGGCAAGATTGCCCATGGTGAGGTCCGCCTGCATATCAGAGTCCTCCCACCTTACCGCACCCGAAGCCCTTTGGCGCCTGCTATATCTGCGCCCGGAAAATACTGGCTGCCGGTTTCGGCCACTCGCCCCAACGGCTCAAAAAGCGCCGCTGGAAATCACTACTGCCCTGGAGTGCGCGGGAGACGGACACTGGTTACCCACCAGATGCCACATACTCCCTATTGTCTTAGACACCGGACCCCCATGCAAGTGTTCCCGGTCACGAAAGTTTTTTCTTCTGAATGGAGGTCGCAGGGGACAATGCGGCATTCTCCAGGGTCAGTTGGGGCGAAGTTTGAGGCCAAATGCAGTCGGGTTTGACGAATTCCGCCCGAGCGGAGACAATAGGTAAGTCGAATGTTTTCCTATGTGGGCCTGTGGCGCAGTTTGGGAGCGCGCTTCCATGGCATGGAAGAGGTCATCGGTTCGATCCCGATCAGGTCCACCAATTAAATCAAGCATTTAGAAGCTCCCTCCCTTCTCGACTTTGTCGCAATCTTGTCGCAAATTCCAAAACCACACCACGAACCGGCTTTTGAGTGACCGTCGTTTCCCTCGCGGGAGCGACTGACGCGTCGTTTTGCTTTCGGCCTGTATGGTTATGCCGAACCGTTGTGGGTGGCCTTGATCCCCACGTGCCGGTGCCGCTCAACTCGTCGTAAATCGAGTTCACCGTCGAACGAACCCCGTCTTCAAGAGACTGCATATAGACATCCGTGGTGGTGGCCAGTCGAGAGTGGCGCATCATTCCCTGGATGTCCTTGACGTGGCCCATGTCCTTGGCCAGCGTCGCCATCGTGCGACGAATGACTTGGAACGTCAGCTTCGGCAGTCCCAGTTCCTTCGCCAGTTTGTGCAGCACCCGGTTGCGGTAGTTGCTCGAATCGATGAACCCGCCGTTGCGTCCCGGAAAAATGAACGCCTCGGGCGAATCCGCAGTCGGCCCGTGCCAGTTCTTCTTTTGCTGCTCTTCTTCCCGGCACTGCTCGCGCCATGCCTGGAGTTCTTCCGCCAGTTGTTTGGCAATCGGGATCTTGGTGAGACTTCCCTTGGTTTTGCCCCAGGGACGGATTTTCCCCTTGTAGGCCGTCTCCTTGATCTCGATCTGGCAGAGTTCTGGATCGAAGCAACTCCACCTCAACCCAAACAACTCACCCGGCCGCAGGGCGTTGGACATATCGAGCTTGAGCACAATCCAGTCTCGAAGAGGAAGCTTGGACAAGGCAGCCCGAAGTTGGTCCCATGTGAGCGTTGTTTTGTCGGTTTCCTTCAGTTCCGAAGGAACTTTGATTGAGCGCGCGGGGTCTTTGGGAAGGAAGTCCTGTTCGACTGCCTCCGCGAAAATCGCCCGCATATATGCTCTGGCTTGCAACACTCTGTCCCTGGACCGTGTTTTGGCCATCTGATTGAGATGGGTCTGGAGATCGAGTTTGTCGATGCTTTCTAACCGAACATCTTCGAAAGCATCTACGAGATCAGCCTGGATGAGATACTTCTTCGTCTTGGCCGTCTCCTCTTTCCAGTCCGCCTCTTTCAGCGGCAGGTAGCGGTTATGGACAAACCAGCCAAAGGTGACGCTGCCGTTCTTGACAACTCCATCTTCCGTGATCTGTCCCGTCAGCCTCTTGATTTCGAGTTCCAGCTTCTCTCGCGCCTCGTACTTGGTCATCTCGGTTTTCAACCCGAGCGCGACCGGAGTGGAGACGGTTTTAGGTTCTCTTGTTTTTGGATCAATGACCGTCCTGCGGAAGTATCCATACCACTTCTTTCCGCGAACTGACACCCATCCCTTCTGGTGCGATTTACCCATTGCTTCCTCGATTTCTGTGTGGGAGGAAAACGGGCTACCTCTATTTTACCGGCGTTTGCGCCGTAAATTGGAGGCATGTTCCCGCTCTCGCAGAAATTCTTCGATGCCGCTGGCGCGGTAGCGTAGAACTCCATCGCTCATGCGGATCACCGGCAGATAAGGCAATTTCCGCGACGAATGATCCCAGACCCAGTCCGTGCTGACCTTGAGTTTCGCCGCGACCTCCTCCGCAGTCAGAAGTGGATCTCCCGCTCCCACAGATTGAATTACAGGCATTGAGTTCATGCAGCTGCTCCTCCTTCACTCTCTCGATCCAGAGAACCCAGTAGTAGTGCCCGGCACAGTTCATAGGTTGGTCGAGCAGCGGCGATCTGTCTAATGAATTCCACGGAGAGCGTTATTCCAATCAGGAATAACGCTCATGAAAGATGGCCTACATGATGGGACTTTACAGCTCTCACGCCCCAGAAACTTCTCGTCATTTCCGGTGCTTTCGGAGCGCATAAAATACTTTTGTGCCAACTTTAGTTACATTCTCTGTTACGTTCGTTTCGCTTGAACGTCCAAAGAGAAAATCGGCGCAAAGCGATCTTGCTTTCCGATCGCTACGCGCGCAGTTCAGGAACGCATCCGATACACGCAGCAAAGATCGTCAATCTGCTGCTCGGTGCAAACCCATTACTTGCCCTTGGTCTTTGGCTTGGAGGATGGGTATGGTGCTACCGGAGATTCGCCTCCTGCAAGCGGCAATTGTGCTTGCGGAGGAACTGAACTTTTCGCGCGCAGCTGAGCGGCTGCGTATCGAGCAATCGACGCTGAGCAAGCGAATTGTCGAGCTTGAATCTCAGATCGACTTGCGCCTTTTCGTGCGGAACCATCAGACAGTGGAGCTAACCGACGCCGGCCGGCATTTTGTAAAAGATGCGCGCAGCGCCGTGTTGTACGCAGAGCGTGCAGTCGCCGACGCAAGGGCCGCGCTGCATGGGGCGGACGAAGTGCTTCACATCGGCAGGTCCGTCTATGCCGATCCGTATCTGGTCACGGCGATCCAGTCGATTCAGCTTTCTCTCTTTCCCAGCCTGAAGGTCAAGCTCTGGAGCAACTTCTCGCATGAACTCGCGCGCATGGTGGCTGCCGGAAATCTGGACCTGGCGCTGGTGCTGGCCATTCCGGATTCGCCGTCACTCAGTTTTTTATCGGTTACTGAGTCGCCTGGCTATATTGCGCTGCCGAAAAGCGACGCCATCGCCGGGAGTGTGGAACTCCGCCTCGAAGATTTGCGCGCGCACGAGTGGATTCTGCCCGCACCGCACATCAACCCGTACATCACCGAGATGATTCAGGCTGAGGCCTCCGCAAAGAATGTCGTCGCGCCGGACACGCATACATTTACAACAGCCGAAGAGGCATCGGCGCTCGTATTGGCGCACAAGGGCGCGGCATTCCTGACGCGCGAGGCGGCGTGGCGAATATCGAGCAATGAAATTGCTATCCGCCCCCTGACCGAGGAACACCCGAAACTCGTAACCAGATTGGCCACGCGCTCCGATGACAAAAAGCGGCTGACGAGCGAGTTCGTTCGCGCAGTCGGGCGCAAGCTGGTCAAGGTGCAACATCCATCACAGCGCAGCACTTCACTAGCCTGCTGAACCGCTAGGGCAAGGATCGTTTGTGCCAGTCGCGGCTACCTCTACGTCTCGAATGACGATATTGAGCGGTCCATCATGGCCGCACTTTGTGCAGGGATAAATCCCGGTGGCGACAGCCGTGCCGTCGAATTCATCTCGACGAAATACGTTGCCACAGTGAACACAAGCATGAAAGTGCGATAATTCGCACCGTGTGCGATCCGAGTTGCTTGCCATCTTTCCCCTCGTTTCGGTAGTAGAGTTCCGCCTCAGTGGCCATTGGTATCGTTTTAGACGCTAGATTGTGCAATTGGGAACAAGATGGAAGGAAAATCCAGCGCCTAAGCCCGCGCCAAGATCAATCAATTGTCCGAAACCGAAGACGCTGGCATCAGCACTGCCCTCGCAAACGTACTCGACGAGTTCTTCAAGAACCTCAAGAAGTGCAAAACGCGGCAAGAGGAGTTGCGGAAGGAGCTTCGCGCGCATCCGGGTTTCATGCCGAACTGCGTCCATTTTTGCTCGCATGGCAACAAAGAACGATTATCGCCTGTATTAGCACCGTATTTTGCACGCAAGATCCCCTGAAATGAACCCGCTTTCGGAGGATTATGCCTCTCCGATTAGGCAGCATACGATATTTTTATTCATATGCCGCATACTAATACGAAAATCGTGCTACTTGTGCAACAATAGTCCACAGACAATTCTGCTTGCTGCTTGGTTGGGAAACTTCCGCCTGGGGGGCCATCGCTTCGGCAATCGGCCAGAACCTTGGCAAGCAAAATGAAGAGCCTAATCCTTTTTGGAGACTGTATAGATGCCTATCCACAGAACGATTTCTGTTGCCCTGTTAACCGTGGCTTTGCTGCTTTCCGCACAGACCACGATTCGCGCACAGATGCCAGATTCACAGAGTCAATCGCCTGACATGAGTGAAAGATCCGCACTGTCGCGGTTATCAGGAACTGTCGTTGACACATCGGGTGCTGTGATTAGCGGGGCAACCGTCCATATCCAGAGCACGAGCGGTTCTCTCCAAAAATCGACACAAACGGACAAGAATGGCATCTTCATGATTTCCGGGCTACCGGCAGGAGATTATCAGCTTGTCGTATCCAGTGCTGATTTTGAAACCAAAGGAATGTCCATCTCTGTTGGGAACAAAGAGACGATGGCTCCAATCCGGGTTTCACTGGCAGTGCGCACGGTCAGCACCACTGTGAATGTGCAGGGACGCGAGGATGACCTTATAGGCATCGCCGAATCCGGCACCCAGGGAACAGTCGGCGCAACGGAGATCCAGGATCGTCCAATACTTCGTTCGGGAGAGGTTCTGGAGACGGTTCCCGGCCTCATCATCACGCAACACGCCGGTGGCGGTAAGGCCAACCAATATTATCTGCGTGGCTTCAATCTCGACCACGGCACTGATTTCGCCATTTTCATCGACGATATGCCGCTGAATCTGCCGTCGCACGCGCACGGCGAGGGCTACTCGGACATGAACATTGTCATCCCGGAGTTTGTGAAGCGGGTGAATTTCGAGAAAGGCCCTTATTACGCCGATATTGGCAACTATGGCTCGGCAGGATCGGCCCATGTGGAATATTTCCGGACGCTGGAGAAGAACTTTGCCAAGGTGGAAGGCGGAACCTATGGCTATGGGCGAGCGGTTTTCGGCGCATCGCACAAGCTTGGACCGGGCAGCCTGCTTGCCGGCGCAGAGGTGTATTACGACAACGGTCCATGGAAGCACCCGGATGCCTTTACAAAGGTCAACGGCCTGTTGACCTACAGCCAGGGAGATGACGCCAATGGGGCCAGCATCACGGCCCGCGGCTATCACGGAAGATGGCACTCAAGCGATCAAATCCCCGTAAGCGCAGTGGCTCTGGTTGGTTTATACGGCACGTTGGACCCGACCGACGGTGGCCACTCGCAGCGTTATAGCTTGCAGGGCGAGTGGCATCGGCAGGGGGCAAATTCCGCGTCGAAAATCATGGCCTACGGATTTTATTACGATCTCGATCTATTTTCCGATTTCACTTATTTTCTGGTGGACCCCGTGCGCGGCGACCAGTTCGAACAGCAGGACCGGCGCTGGGTGGCCGGTTTTGACGCGCACCACACGGTCTTCAGCCAATGGGCTGGCCGGAAGGTGGAAAATACAGTCGGCCTGCAACTGCGCAACGATTGGATACACAACGGCCTTTATGCGACGGAAAATCGCGTGCGCATGGAAAAATCCGATTACAACACTGACGACTCGACTCCCCCGACTTTGCCCGCGACCAGGGAGCGGGACCGCTTTACGGATACGATCGTAGGTTTTTACGCGGAAAACAAAATTCAGTGGGCGGATAAATTCCGCTCGGTCGTAGCCTTGCGTGGCGATGACCAGAAGTTCATTGTCACGAGCCTGGCTTACTCGGCTGCAATCAATGCGGCCAATTCCGGCTCGGCCAGCAAGTTCCTGCCTAGCCCGAAGTTGAATTTGATCTTCGGCCCGTGGGCCAATACCGAGTTCTATGCCCAGGGCGGATTCAGCTTTCACTCGAACGACGGACGCGGCACAACGCAGACGGTAGAGCCGATTTCGGTGGACAATCCTTACCCTAATACACCCAGTTCGAAAATTCCGCCTCTGGTTCAAACCAAAGGCGGGGAAATCGGCGCGCGCACGGTGGCCGTTCCGCATCTGCAAAGCACGGTTTCTCTCTGGTATCTGCGCAGTAATTCCGAACTGCAGCAGTCTGGCGACACCGGAGGCACGTCTGCTTCAGCACAGCCGAGCAACCGCTATGGAGTGGAATGGGCGAACTACTACACGCCTCGGGAACATCTGGCTTTCGATTTCGACTTTGCGAATTCCCGGGCCCAATTTACCGAAATGGACGGCGATGACGCGGCACCCAACAGCGCGGGTGGCAAGCGTGTTCCTGAAGCGGTTGGAGTGGTCATTTCTTCCGGTATCACTCTGCATGATTTGAAAGGATTCTCGTCGAGTATGCGACTGCGCTACTTCGGGCCTCGTGATCTGACCTCTGACGGCATTTTTCGCTCGAATCAAACCGTGATGCTCAATGGAGAACTCGGCTACCAAATCAGCAGAAAATGGCATGTATCGGCCGAATTTTTGAATATGCTTGACCGCAATGACAGCGATATTGACTACGCCTATGAATCCAGAGTGCTCCCTGGACTAACTTCATCAGGAACTCCGGTTGGCGCATCGGCATTTACACGCGTTGCCCATCCAGTCGAACCATTTCAGGTGCGCTTTGGATTGACAAGGAGCTTCTGACAAATGCAGATTTCGGCGGCGCGATTTGCTTGTGGGTAGTTAAGCAAGTCGCGCAAACGCTATTTCAGTGCGCTTGTTTGTGTGGATGCTTATGGGGTGTCTTCTTACTTGCGTCCAGCCCATGTGCAGGCACCGTCTTCACGAGCCTGCCGTGTTGCACTCCCTTGAGCCCGATCAGCCGGTCGGCAAATTGATCGACCTCGCTCGCTTTGCCATGTACGATCAAAACTTCCAGGCACGAATCAAAGTCCAGGTGTGCATGGCTGGTCGAAACCACCAAATGATGGAATGTGTGCTGAAGCTCCGTCAGTTTCTCGCCCACTCCATTTGCATGGTGATCGTAGATCAAAGTAACGGTTCCCACAACGGTGGAACTGGGCGCTGCGGTCTGTTCGCTGACCAACCGGTCACGGATCAAATCACGAAAGGCTTCTGAGCGATTGGTATATCCGCTGCGCTCTATGGAGCGGTCAAATCGCTCCAGCAACTCGGAATCAATTGCAATACCGATACGATTCAATACGCCCATTTTCGCTCCATTTCAAAACAAATGCCTGCAAAGAATAGATTACCCCGGATACGCCCGTCTGGGTGGGCCAACGAGCCTGTCGCGAAGCGGCAGCACATCACAGGGCGGGAAGACGGGCGCCAGCAGTAAAAATGGGGTCCGGCATCGCCGGCCCCCGCTCTGATTCAAGGTGCCCTGATTTGACTCTATGCTGCCTTGGCCTTCTTTGCTGCTACACTGTGCGGCTGACTCGGCTTGGCCTTGCCCGGTGCCTTCGGGGTGGCTTGCGCTTTCTCCTTAGCGGCGAACTCCTGTTTGACCTTGGGTGCGACCTGTAAAGCTGTACGAATGATTGTCCGGGAAACAAGATTAGTCGCACATTGTTTCACCGGACCTGTTGTCCCATCAGCAGTACTCTACGAGGCAATGCGGTGAGGTAACAAGCCGTATAAAGCCCTCGGACAAAAGATTCGAGAGCCCGCAAGGGCTGGCGCTGGAACCGTGAGGCGATGGCGCACCTGCCAGCATCGAGGCGGGGTAGGGTCAGGGTTGATGGCATGGCTAGAAGATTCGAACATCCGTAAGCGCCGTAACAAGCGAGGGACTGATGATGCTGATGGTCCCACGCAGCTAGGCATGGAGCGTCTAAGGATCTCCATCATGGGCAACAATGCTGCCGGTGTAGAGGATGAGCCTAAACCATCGGGTCATTCGTACGGAACAGGGTAAATCCGACTCACTCCCGGCGACGGGTAGAATGCCGTAAGGCGGACGACGGTGAGGCGGACAGAAGAGGGGAGAAAAAGCGAATGCCGCCCTGTAATGGGGAGGATACCGGTACTGAGTGACCGGACGCGAAAGCGGGCAGACTTCTCCCATGGTTCTCTACACGAGAGAGGTTGAAGAATCGGCTTATGAGGCAGAGCAAATGACGACAGACAAAACTGTTGGTGCGGTCTCGGGCAAGACGGTTGACTGGCGCGCTATCGACTGGCGACGGGCAACACGGAATGTGCGCCGACTTCAAGCGCGTATCGTGCAGGCAACGACGGCGGGCAAATGGGGCAGGGTGCAAGCTCTGCAACGTTTGCTCACGCACTCGTTTAGCGGCAAGGCTATGGCCGTTAAGCGAGTGACGGATAATTCTGGCAAGAGAACTCCTGGAGTCGACGGGGTTATTTGGAACTCTCCAGGAAAGAAGGCGTCGGCAGTAAACGTACTGAAGCGGCGGGGCTATTGCCCGCAGCCACTTCGGCGCGTGTACATCCCAAAATCAAACGGCAAAATGCGCCCGCTCGGAATTCCCACGATGAAGGACCGCGCAATGCAGGCACTCTACCTGTTTGCTTTGGACCCAGTCGCGGAGACCACCGCTGACCGAAACTCCTATGGGTTCCGTCAGCAGCGGTCGTGCGCTGATGCAATTCAACAGTGCTATAGTGCGCTGGGAATGCATCACTGTGCGCAATGGGTTCTGGAAGGCGACATACGGGCTTGTTTTGATCGCATCAGTCATGAGTGGCTTGTCCGCAACATTCCAATGGACAAGGTGATTCTCCGCAAGTGGCTGAAGGCGGGATATATGGATGGACGGACCCTTTATGAAACAACGGATGGAACACCACAAGGCGGCATTATCTCGCCAGTGCTTGCAAACATGGCGCTGGATGGGCTTGAACGCAGGCTGAGGGAACAGTATCCCAAATATACTCGCGCTCGTGCCCTTGGGGGACAACGCCCCTTGTTCAACTACATCCGCTATGCGGATGACTTCATCATTACCGGCAGGACAAAAGAACTGCTGGAGACGGAGATCAAGCCCCTCGTTGTACAGTTTCTCCAAGAGCGAGGGTTGGAACTTTCCGCCGAGAAGACAGTCATCACGCACATAAAGGAAGGATTCGATTTTCTCGGACACAACGTGCGCAAATACCCGAATGGGACACTGCTCACTATGCCATCGCGGAAGAGCAGGAAAAGATTCCTCGATGACATCCGGGCAACAATCCGAAATAACCTCCACCTGACTGCCGGGAAGTTGATCACCATGCTCAATCCCAAGATACGTGGCTGGGCCAACTTCTATCGACATGTAGCTAGCAAGCGCACCTTTAGCTACGTAGATTACGCCATCTCATACAGTCTGCAAAAATGGTGCCGACGGAAACATCGCAACAAAAGCTCAGCGTGGGTGAAGGCAAAATACTTCCCTGCACATCTGGGCCGGAGTTCATGGTTCTGCGGAAACCTGACCGACAGCGAGGGACAGTCAAGCAAAGTCTGGCTATACCTCGCTGCTCGGACACCAATCAGACGACGCGCAAAGGGCAAGAACGAAGCCAATCCATACGATCCAAGGTGGGACGCCTACTTCGAACAACGCGCAGTAACGTCTCTCTTGGACTCGGTGCAAGCCGTGGAATGGCTTCGCAAACTCTGGTATCGGCAACAGGGGTTGTGTCCTGTTTGCCAGCGCAAAATTACCAAGCTGACGGGGTGGCAGGCTTCGTACCTTACACCCCGCAGACTTGGCGGTTCCGCTGGAGCATACAATCGTGTGTTGCTGCACCCGGAGTGCCCGGTCGCGCAACTTCGCCAGACATCCGTTTGATGCCGCGTCTCGCTTGAAGAAACGTAGGCGTTCAGAGAGCTTGAGCTGTGTGAGGGGAAACTCTCACGCACAGTTCTTAGAGGGCCGAACGGGAGCGATTCCGTTCGGCTACTCGATTCGTGATCGCGGCCACGTCCACCTTATAGAACTCCGCGGCTTCTCGCAGGGCCTTGGCGGATTCGTTGGGGCTATGCGCAGATTGCAGAACGGTGATTGCCACCAATACCCTGCCAAGGGTGCTCTCGTCGGCTTTGCGAAGAAAGGACGCGAGCAATTTTGCCGGGGCGTCTCCGGCTCCGCTGGCCTTACCGATGCCGTGAAGCCGAAAGATGATCGCCAGACGGCGCTCGTCCAAGACGGCGGCAAGGCTCTCGGTGATGAAAAGCAGGTCGCGCTTCATCAGCCGGACAGGAACGGCGTCGCTGGTTGCTTTCAGAACGCGAAGGCCGGTTGCCTGAGCGATGGCTTCCTCGCGGCGGCGCTTCTCCTGTTCTGCCTTGAATGCGGCATCCGTCCCGGGCCGTTGCTTGCTGGCGTGGTGGATTGGGCAATCGGGATTCGCGCACACCTTGTGAATAGTGCCGATGTCGCTGCCTTCGGTGATGATGGCGTCGGCGGTGAACCTGCACACCTTGAACTCCGGGCGCTGCGCGTCGTCTTTCGACTTCGGTTTGTCGTCGCGGATCGCGGTGTACTTGTTGCGCGGCAAAACGGCGCTGCCCTCCTTCTGCCCGCCGTAGGCCGTGCTGATCTGCACAAGGTTGGGCTTCGCGGCGACTGCCTTCGCCACGTGCGCCGCGATTTTTGCGTTGTAGCAGCGGGGATCGGTGCATTGGTCGCCTTGCTTGCCGAGGTCGTCGCCGAAAAGCAGCTTATTGTGGCCGGTGCGTTTCGGGCAGTCGGCGCAACTGCCCGCAGAGGAAACAAGCTGCGCGTCGCGCTTGTCGAAGGGCGCGTCTTTCAAGATGAGCAATACATTCGTCTCAATCCAGAATTGCAAGTTGCGCACAGGCAGAAGAATGCGCGTAGGTGTTGCTCCCCCGCTGTTGTATGCTTCCTTGAAGCAAGCCGAAAGCGCCTGTTCCTGCTGGTCGGCGGGCAGCTTGGCCAGTAGCAGCGCATGGCCCACGCCGATTTCGTTGGCGTAGAAGGCATCGACCGCTGCAGGTACAAGGTCAACCAATTTCAACCTTGAAGCCACAAACGAAGGTTGCTTGCCAACCTTCGCCGCGATTTGCTCGATGCTGTACTTCGGCTCTTCCAGCGCCAGAAGCCGCGCAAAGCCTTCGGCCTCTTCCATCGGGTGAATCTCGGCGCGAATCAGGTTCTCGACAAGCTGCGCCTCCAATACTTCGGCATCGCTCATCTGCTTGATGCGTACAGGTACGGTGAGGGCTTCGGCCATCTGCGCGGCGCGATAACGCCGCGCACCGGCCACAATCTCGAAGCCGTTTTCGGTGAGTGGCCGGACAAGCAAGGGCGAGAGTACGCCTTGGCTGCGAATGCTGGCGGCGAGTTCTCGAAGACTAACATCGTCAAAGACGCGGCGGGGATTAGTCTTCGATTCGTTGAGCAGAGCGAGCGGAAGCTCGCGGTATTCGGTGGCATTGATAACGGTCGTTTCCATGATTCATTGCTCCTTTCGAGCGGTTGAAAAGTGAAGGCGCACGGAGCGGCGACACGTCGGGCTAGTCCGCTCCGCAGGGAGCGGACTAGCCGCGAATCGACTTGTCCGTAAAGGCTTCGAGAAAACCCTGAGTGCGAAGATTGCGGTCCCACTGCCGCGCAAAGGCTTCATGCTGCCGGTGGAGGTCAGGAACGAAAACGTAGTTCTCACCGTCCCGATAGCGCGAATACTGCTCGACTCCGAGATAGTCATTCCGAAAATAGAAACTCGATAATGACATCTCGCAGAGCGGCGGCTTTGCCAACTCGAAACACATCTCCGGGTCGCGCATCAGGTCGCCGTTCTGTTTGCCGTAGTGCGCGATGGAGATTGCGGGCGATCTGCACGGTCCCGGCTCCGGCGTGGCTTTGATAACAAGCGCCATGTGAGGCGGATTCTCGATCTTGAGGTACAGAGTGGGCCGGTAACCTCCAGCCCGCTCCAGAATGCGAAGGATGGTTTTCATTACGCAACCTCCGCCATTTCGTCCTGCGTTTCTGGCATCGTGACAGAAGCGGCGGACATTCTGCCGCTCGGCTCTCCAGTGATGGCGTCGAGAATGACCGCTGAAGTCCGCTGGATGACTTCAAGGCTTTCTGCCAAAAGCGCCGCATTTCCTGCGTACATCTGGATGTAGTCCGAAGAGGCGCGGCCCATCTCAAGGCCGATGGATTGGCCCACGATAAAAGCGACCGCCTCGGCTTCCGTCTCGCGCACGGTGGCGGTGGTCATGGTGCGGCGGTCACTCTTATGCAAAAGTTCATGCGCCGTTTCATGGACCAAACAAACCAGAGTTTCAGCGGGCGACTGACCGGGAAGAATGGCAATCTTTCCGCCGTAGCTGACGCCAAGAGCGGGCGCGATGTTTTCGTTGTATTCGAGGGCGATATTCTGCGAATCGAGAAAAGCAATCAGGCGGTCGTGGTGCTCGCCCACTTCGCCGGTAATGTCGTGCTCGAATTCGGGCAGGTCCGCGCCTTCGGTCTGCGCCACGTCTTATCTCGTGATTTGCGGCCGAGATTTTACACGCTCGATCGGGCGCGCGAAAGGGTGTACATCCTTGATGGCAGCCGGAGAAAATGGCTGTTATGTCGATCTATAGTGTCCAGAAAACGACCGGAGGGTTGGGTGCCTCGTTTCGCGTTCTCGACGCGGCAGGCGGAAGCATTGCATCATGCAATGAGTTTCTGACTGGGCTGAGCCAGCGCGATTGTTCTGTCTACACACAGCGTGCCTATGCCATCGGTCTCGCGCATTTCTTCAACTGGCTCAGTCGTTCTGGCGTGGATCCAGACCAGGTGACTCGCCAGATTGTGGGCAACTATATTCTCGAGTTCTCTCGCGGCAGCAAACAGGGCGCAGTGGTCTCGCGGTCTGCTAATATGCCGCGACAGGCGCGCACCATCAACCACCGCCTCAGCGTGCTCGCGTCATACTTCGATTACTGCATTCGCTGCGATACGGAAGATCGCCAGGGAACGTGGAATGGCCGTATCAACCCAGCTAGTGGCAACCCGATCGCTGAAGGACCTCGTCACGGCATGGTTGGACGCGATCTGGCACCGCATAAACAACAGCATGATGGATTCCGCCGGCGGACACCTCACACCCTTCCCCGGCGCCTTGAACCAAGTGAGATTCAGAAGTTGATTGACACCGCGGCCTCCTGGCGAGATAAGGCGATTCTGACGTTGCTTAGCCGAACCGGTCAGCGTATCGGCGACTGGAGCACGATAGCCGGTCGGCATGGAATTTTGGGCATGACGCTGGAAGATCTCGACCGCAAGCGGTACACGATCACGGTGCGCCTGAAGGGTGCGCGCGATGAGCACCGTGTGCCGGTGACTGACGACTTCTGGCCACTGTTGGATAAGTATTTAAGTACCGAACGCCGCACTTCAGCCGATGCCAGCGCTCTCTGGGTCGCCGCGCGCAAAGGGCTCGGCAAGCCTCTCTGTTACGCCAGTTTTGAGTCTTCGTTGCGCTACATAGCCCGCAAAGCGGGCGTTCGTGTGCATCCTCATTTATTCCGCCACACCCTGGCCCAAGGAGTGCTCGATGTGACTGGCAACATCAAGGTCGCACAGGAGATTCTAGGCCATTCTCACCTGACCACCACCACTGACCTCTATATGAAGGTTGATCAGGACGCGATGGTGAGCGCGCTGGCTCAAGTCAAGGCTGACAGTGACCGCTCGAAGAAAAGCGTGCCATCATCACCTTCGACTCAATATGCCTTTGCCTACGATGATGAAACGATCTCGGAACTGGAACGCGCTATTGCGCAAGCCGCCGGTGTCGAGCCGACCGATGGAGATTCTTGATGTCAAGAAGAGCGTCCTCCGCGCTATGCCGCGCAGGTCGTATTGACCTGCGCGGCATCTATGGCGATGCGGTTGATGAATTCGGCGGCACGTTGTGCGTGGGCTGCTGCGGTAAACACTGCTCGATTGTCAGTCGTCAGCACTTTCAGCCAGCTTGCGATATAGGATGCATGATCCGCGCGTGGCTCAAGAGCCAGTTCCAGATCGGCGCACAGGAACGCAGCTCCGAGTTCGGCTACCAGTTCTTCGATTGCGTAACCTTCGCTCCCGAACCGATGCCCGCCGAAGTCACGATCAAGCCGGCTCTTGCTGCCTGTCCAGTGAGTAGATTCGTGGGCCAGAGTTGCGTAGTAGCTATCGGCGTCCTGGAAGCTCTCGAACGCTGGCATCTGGATCGCATCGGCCGCGATGCTGTAAAACGCGCGGTTGCCGCCGTGCCGGATGGTTGCACCCAGGGTCGCGAAGAAACTATCCGCGTGCGCGATGCGTGCAATAGTGTCAAGCGACGGCGCGGCCTTCGCGTAATACGTTTCCGGCAGGCCATCGATCTGCTCGACATTGAAGACAGTGTAGCCCTTCAGAAACGGGATCTCGCGGTCGATCTCGTCGCCTGTTTTGTCGTCGGTTTCCTTTCGCGTAATGCTGTCCGCATAGACAACGAGCGAGCCCTTCTCGCCCTTGCGGATATGGGCATCGAGTTCCGCGGCCTGTCTGAAGGTCATCCAGATAGGAGCAGCGAAGTTCTGCGTCAGCGCGCTGGCCCACAGCGAGAGAACGTTGATTCCACTGTATGGCTTCCCATTATGACGAAGTGGACGAGTGATCCGCCCTGCCGCGTGTTCGGCATTCCACGGCTTGACCCAGGGCCTCACACCTTGTTCCAAGTGGCTGACGATCTGATTGGTGATCCGGCTGTAGATGTCCTGTTTTTCCTTGTTCTGCATTGTGTTTTCTCCTTTACGAGCGTTTTAAAAACTTCATTCCCTCGTAATCGAGAGCGGGTTTGCAGAGCGGCCCGAGCAGTCACAGGGCAGCCGGTTTGTGGCTGGCGACAGCTTTACCCTTGACGGCGAAAAGGGACGTCTCTGCTAGCGGTTTTCGACGAGGGAATGAGGGTTTTAAACGCGGAGAGAACAAGGAGGGACGATGAACGGATACCAGCAGGCAACGGCACTGGGCACCAAGCGCTACAACCGCGATAGGATGCTCGCGATGTGCAGCGAAATGATCTGCTCCTTTCGACTCAAGGAGGAAGACAAGTCCAAAATGCGGGGAGCATGT
>Ga0224559_1000336_pt1 | contig 32715 bp, 31 predicted proteins | sample 714S33034metaG_FD_180676 | JGI IMG/M metagenome (GOLD analysis project Ga0224559, IMG submission 180676) | Peat soil microbial communities from Stordalen Mire, Sweden - 717 S3 30-34 | ecosystem: Environmental > Terrestrial > Soil > Wetlands > Peat | place: Sweden: Norrbotten County, Stordalen... | reverse complement strand
GCGATTCGCAATTGGGACGTGGCGAACCCGTTGAAGATGCGGGGCAAGTCATTTCGCGCATGAGCGACATTGTGATGATTAGAACTTTTGAACAAGACATCATCGAGCGTTTTGCCCGCAACTCACGCGTGCCGGTAATCAATGGTCTCACCAATGAATATCACCCTTGCCAGGTATTAGCCGACATCTACACCTACGTTGAACATCGCGGCTCGATCACGGGCAAAACCGTGGCTTGGATCGGTGATTCCAACAATATGTGCAACACCTGGCTGCAGGCTGCCGAAATATTGGACTTCAACGTGCATGTCTCCACGCCTCCCGGTTATGAAGTTGAACCGGAGCGTGCCGGATTGTTTGGCGAGGACAATTACGAAGAATTCACCGACCCCATGCAAGCCGCACTCGGGGCTGATCTGGTATCCACCGATGTATGGACATCAATGGGTTTTGAAGCAGAAAATGACGAGCGTATAAAGGACTTCGCCGATTGGCAAGTTGATGGCGACATGATGCGCGTGGCTGCAAAAGATGCGATCTTCCTGCATTGCCTTCCCGCACATCGGGGAGAAGAAGTCTCTGCAGAAGTCATCGACGGCCCTCAATCTGTAGTTTGGGATGAGGCCGAAAATCGTTTGCATGTCCAGAAAGCACTGATGGAATATTTGCTCTTGGGCAAACTGGATTGATAAAGCACGTTTTGCCAAATAGATTAGCAGCAAACGCGGCTTGAAATAATTATTTACAATCGGTGGCATATCGCCACCCCACGATGGAGAAATACAAAAGAATGAGCGAAATCAAAAAAGTCGTCCTGGCCTATTCCGGCGGTCTGGATACCTCAGTCATCCTCAAGTGGCTGCAAGACACTTATCAATGTGAAGTAGTCACTTTTACCGCCGATTTGGGTCAGGGTGAAGAACTGGAACCGGCACGTCAAAAAGCGCTGAAATTCGGCATCAAACCCGAGAATATTTTTATTGACGACCTGCGCGAAGAATTCGTGCGTGACTTTGTATTTCCGATGTTTCGTGCCAACACTGTTTACGAAGGCGAATACCTTCTCGGCACCTCCATTGCTCGTCCGCTCATTGCCAAGCGTTTGATCGACATCGTCAACAAAACCGGCGCACAGGCTATCGCTCACGGCGCAACCGGCAAGGGCAACGACCAGGTACGTTTCGAGCTCGGCGCCTATGCGCTGAAACCCGGCATCAAAGTGATCGCACCGTGGCGCGAATGGGATTTGTTGTCGCGCGAGAAATTGCTGGATTATGCTGAAAAGCACGGCATCCCGATCGATATGAAACACAAAAATGGCGGCTCGCCCTATTCCATGGACGCGAACCTGCTGCACATCAGTTTTGAAGGTCGCCATCTGGAAAATCCCGCTGCCGAAGCGGAAGAAAGCATGTGGCGCTGGACAGTGTCACCGGAAAAAGCACCGGATGCTGCCGAGTATCTCGACATCGAATTCAAGAACGGCGATATTGTTGCCCTCAATGGCACAGCATTGTCGCCCGCATCTGTGCTAACCAAACTGAACGAATTGGGCGGCAAACACGGCATCGGTCGCCTCGACCTGGTGGAAAATCGCTATGTCGGCATGAAGTCTCGCGGTTGTTATGAAACCCCCGGCGGCACCATTATTCTCAAGGCGCACCGTGCTATCGAGTCCATCACTCTGGATCGCGAAGTCGCGCATCTGAAAGATGATCTGATGCCGCGTTATGCCAGCATCATTTACAACGGCTACTGGTGGAGCCCTGAACGCAAAGCGCTGCAAACTCTGATTGACCAAACCCAAAGCACGGTGAACGGCTGGGTGCGCGTCAAACTCTATAAAGGGAATGTCATTGTAGTCGGGCGCGATTCCAAGACTGACTCACTTTTTGATCCGACGATTGCCACGTTTGAAGATGACAAAGGCGCGTACGACCAAAAAGATGCCGGCGGCTTTATTAAGCTGAATGCGCTGCGCTTGCGCATTGCTGCGAATTTGCGCAACAAAAAATGATTGATCCTTCCCCTTTTCAGGGGGAAGGCTACACCCGCAAGGGGTAGGCCGTGGTTTTAAGGGGCATACGCCCCAACAACACACGCTCGGATGGGGGTTAAAGCAGTAATATGTTCACGTTTCTACCCCCCTCCCTACCCCTCCCCCTGCAAGGGGGAGGGAATTTAAATTAGGAGTCATCATGCTTCACGAACTAAGCGGTGACATTTTATTAAGCAAGGCAAAGGCAATCGTGCAGGGCGTTGCGCCAAATGATGATTTTCATCAAGGCCTCGCGTTGCAACTGCGCGAGCGCATGCCTGCCATGTACAAAGATTTTCGCCACTATTGCCAAACCAAGCACCCGAAATCCGGCGAGTTGTGGACGTGGATGAGTGCCGATGGCCGCTTTCTCGTCAGCCTCTTCACGCAAGATGCGGCGTATGCTCATGGCAGTAAACCCGGCCATGCCACCGTCAGCCATGTGAATCACTCATTGCACGCTCTGCGCAATTTTGCACTTAAAGAAAAAGTCGGTAGTCTTGCACTGCCTCGTTTGGCTTGCGGCGTGGGTGGCCTAGATTGGAATGAGATAAAACCGCTAATCGAAAAGCATCTTGGCGACCTCAACATACCGGTTTACGTCTATACCAACTATCAAAAAGGCGTCAAAGCCAATGAACCAACAAAGTAAGAATTAATTAATCGCGCAAAAGAAAGGTCAGCATGTCAGATAGAATCGATAACGTCAGCGTCGGAAAAAAAGCCAATGTATTTTTCGACGGAAAATGTGTCTCGCACTCTGTATTTTTTCCGGATGGCTCACGCAAAACCGTGGGGGTAATATTGCCCAACAGTCAGCTCACCTTCAATGTTGATGCGCCTGAACTCATGGAAATCAGTGGCGGGACAAGCCAAGTCAAGATCGCCGGAGAATCCGCTTTCAAAACATACGCCGAAGGCAGCAGTTTTAAAGTTGCCGCAAAGAGCAGCTTTGAAATCCATACCGGTGCAGAGGCAGCACATTACGTTTGCAGTTTTGGCTAAGTCAGTACAAGGGAGGGCAACATGCCATCATTCGACATCGTTTCTGAAGTAGATAAAACCGAAGTTAAAAACGCACTGGAACAAACCAACAAAGAAGTCAGCACACGCTTCGACTTCAAAGGCTCGGATGCACGCGTTGAACAAACGGAACTAAAGCTTACGGTATGGGCTGACAATGAATTTCAGCTTGATCAGGTACAAGACATTCTGAATACCAAGCTGGGCAAGCGCGGTGTGGACATCAAATGCATGGAGATCAGCGATAAAATCGAAAAAGTCAGCGGCAACAAGGTTAAGCGCGGTTGCGAAGTAAAGACCGGCGTGGAAATCGAACTGGCAAAAAAGATCGTCAAGCACCTCAAAGATAGCAAGTTAAAAGTTCAGGCCAGCATCCAAGGTGACACTGTGCGCGTTACCGGAAAAAACCGCGATGATTTGCAAGACGCTATCGCGTTCGTTAAAAAAACGATCACCGACTTCCCCTTGCAATATCAAAATTTCCGCGACTAAGGTACCCACATAAACAATGAACACCAAATCGAGAATAAATATTTTTTCTATCTATTGCATAGCACTGTGTATGCTGGTTGCAATACGTCCATCCTATGCAAATGATACGGTCGGCTTTGGGACGATCATCGTCGATGATATAAAGTACGAGGCAACCGCACCTTCGCGCTGGGATAATCAGGATTGGAAAGAATTAGCTTGGGCGGGTGTAGCCGTCGCAGGTACCGCAGTCTTGGTGGATAGGCCAATGCGCGATTTTATGCGCAAACAAACTCCCGGCAACACCTTCCTGAATGATGTACAGAACTTTGGACAGAGCTATGCCTTCGGCATCATGGGCGGATTTTATGTAGTCGGACTCGTTGCGGGTAATGAAAAAACAACTCAAGTTGGCGAAGATCTTATCTCGGCAAGTTTGATTTCGGCGACGATTAATCAGACACTTAAAGTTTCAGTAAATCGCTATCGTCCGCGCGACAACAAATATACAGATGACTACCAAGGTTACACAGGGCTTAACAACAATAGTTCATTCCCTTCCGGCCACACAACAGAAGCGTTCACACTGGCGTCGGTGTTCGCGTCCAGCTATGATGAGCCTTGGGTGGCGTACACAGCCTACTCCGTTGCCGGAATGGTGGGCGTTGCGCGTATGTATCTCGATGCGCACTGGGCCTCTGACGTGGTTGCCTCCGCCTTCATTGGCACATGGGTCGGGAAAGGCATCGTCAGCCACAATAAAGAATTGCGCGGTAACAAAAAAAATACTTTGTCTATCGTTCCTGATGTGGCACCCGGCTACACCGGTGTGCGTGTTGACGCCAAATTCTAATTCGGACAATATAAACTTATTCATGCCCAAAGTTCTAGTTCCACTCGCGCAAGGTTGTGAAGAGATCGAAGCCGTCACAGTGATAGACATACTGCGCCGAGCCGATATCGAAGTTATCTCGGCAGGGCTGGATGCTCAACCAGTACGCGCAAGCCGTGGGGTGGTGCTGCTGCCGGACACAACGCTGGAAGAGGCATTGCTACAAGAATTTGACATGATCGTGCTCCCCGGAGGACAACCGGGCACCAACAATCTCAACGCAGACGCACGCGTCATCAATTTGCTCAAACGTATGTCCGCGCAAGGAAAGTATGTCACCGCCATCTGCGCAGCTCCGTCTGTACTTGCGCACGCAGGCTTGCTGGATGGCAAAAAGGCAACCAGTTTCCCGGGATCTCTTAATTCATTTGCCAGCGTAAACCAACAACCCGCAGCCGTTGTTTGCGATGGCAAACTCATCACCTCGCGCGGCCCCGGCACTGCAATAGACTTTGCACTAACATTGGTTGAACTTCTGGCCGGAAAAGCAAAGCGTAACGAAGTCGAAGCAGGCTTGGTGCGTGCGTGACCGCAATTTTAAAAAGACTTCCACCTTCAATCATCGCGCTCTTGCTGCAATTGGCAGCGTTTTCTCTCGTAGTAATATCGGCGCAACTTTTCGCTTTACATCTTCCACCCATTGTCTTCGCACTGCTTTGCGGAGCAACTGCCGCCGCAATCAGCAAAATCGCCGGTTTGGCGCGCTGGTGGCTGATCATTCAATTCATCTTTGCCCCCGCCTTGGTGCTAGGGTTGACACTCGACATTCCGCCCGTTGTTTTCCTCATTGCTTTTATACTCATGCTAGTGGTTTATTGGAGCACTTTTCGCACGCAAGTGCCGCTCTACCTTTCCAGCAATAAAGTTTGGCAAGCACTGGAAACCAAATTACCTGATGCACAACCTTTTACCTTTATCGATCTGGGTTCCGGCATCGGCGGCGTATTAACACATCTCGCGCAGACTCATCCGCTTGGGCGCTACCATGGCGTTGAAGCCGCGCCCCTGCCCTTCCTGTGGAGCTGGTTGCGTATCAAGTTTGGAAAACATAAACAATGCTCCGTAAATTGGGGCAGCTTGTGGAATAGTGATCTGTCAAAATACGATGTCGTCTTCGCCTATCTTTCGCCGGTTCCCATGGATGCGCTCTGGCGCAAAGCAAAGCAGGAAATGCGGCCGGGCAGCGTGTTCATCAGCAACACCTTTGCGGTACAAGATCATCCACCGAATGAAACTGTCTGCGTGGATGATTTGCATCATTCGACACTTTATCTTTGGCGAATGTAAAATCAGGCATCCGTAGTTTGTAGTTGATGATAAACTTTTGAAAAAATTCACCCGGCAGACAAATCGTATTTCGTGGTTGATTGAGATTTTGGTTAACGTTTCAAAACGACCTAATCCAGTTCCTCAAGGTGGAATATCTGAGCGGCAGCTTTACTTAAACTAATCTGCCCACTGGCAATTACTGGAAAGAAGCTTTGTTTTTATCCCACCAGTTTTGGATTTCGACTTCTTGATAAAATTTGAATGGGTGTTTTTGATTAGTTAAAGTGTTGAACCATTTTACTGCCGCATAAAGAACAGTAAGACTTGAATCGCCCTTTATCATCTCAACCAACATTGGTAAAACACTGTTGATATTTTTTGGATGTTCGTTCAAAAACTTATCCAACGACATTTGGCGAATTACGGGATTCTTAATAGCCATAATATCCGCGATTGAACCATGCTCGACTACATTCAAATCTGGGTTAGCAAATTCCATTTTGTCAGCTTCGCTATCTTCGATAATTTTATCTGTTACAAATTCAGCGATTTTGCGAAGATCAGGATTTTTAGATTCTGGCGCGTTTCCAAGTTTAATTTGTTGTAAGTAGTCAAAAGCTTGGCGGTCGTCTGCAAGAGCCCGATTTGTTAGTGTTTCGATGTTAATTATTGGTTCTATGTCCTTAATAACAATGTCTTTTACTTTTTCAGTTGAGGCACTTCTCATTAGTTGCTTTAAATTTTCACTACTGAACTCGGTATTTAATCTGCCTTCTACTTCTTTGTGTACATTATTCAGGGAATCCTTCACTTTGGTCTGTGCTGCGAGAGCTTCATCTTTAGCAAATGACACATCAACTCGAAGTTCTTCCATTGCTTTTTTATCACGTGCAAGTTCAGCTCCGACTTCGAGTCTCATTTCTTGGCGATGTTCTATCATATCGGCACGCATTTCAGTACGCATATCACTTACCGATTTATAACCAAAAACGGCTGCAAATACGGCAATAATTGATAGAAGACTACCGGTAACAGCAAACAGTGTCTTGTAAAGTTCGTGGGTTTTCTTGTTTTGTTCTTGAGCAAACTCTAAGTATTTATCGCGTCGATCAATCTCATCACGCACTATGTTTCCAATAGCCGCAGCATCAATGGGTATGGGTGTTAGAGTTTTATCTGTATCTAATGCCATGAGCCGCTCCAAGTTTCAGTAGATCGAATGCATAATAGTACGGGCGGGCGCAAATGTCTCCATCTGGCACAAATGCGACACCCATAATCTTGCCAAATCAGCACGAATGCAAATTTTCACTCAAAACAATTTTAACCAAAATCAACCACAGATTACGAACACCCAACTAAAGTTAACGCTTTAATTTTTTGTATTCACCGTTCATCTCGACTTTAAATACGCAGTTTTTTCAACTCATTTTAATTATGGAATTCGTTGCAAGTGGAACTATGAGCATAATACATAAACAAAATCAATTAATTACAATATGCGCATCAGCCCCCTTCCCAACAGCGAATTTTTTAGTTACGATGCGCACTAAATCTGAAACACTTCCATGCGGCTGGGCCGTATCTACCCCGAATAATTAAAACCAAGCGAGAAACAAATATGAGCGAACACATCCGTTATGTAACCGATGACACTTTTACCGCAGAGGTGCTGCAATCCCCGTTGCCTACTCTGGTCGATTATTGGGCTGAATGGTGCGGCCCCTGTCGCATGATCGCCCCGATCCTCGAAGAAGTTGCCAAGGAATATGATGGGCGTATCAACGTCACTAAACTCAATGTGGACGAGAACCAGCAAACACCGCAAAAATACGGTGTACGCGGCATTCCGACATTGATGCTGTTCAAAAACGGCAACATCGAAGCGACCAAAGTTGGCGCGTTGTCCAAATCCCAACTCACTGCATTTATTGACAGCCACATCTGAACCCATTAACCTCGCGCCTGCAACTGTCCGAATACGTCCTCGGCTCCATAAAAAAATCATAACAGACATCCAAGACAAGTTAGTCGCGCGGGGCGTTCCCGCATAACTTTTCACTTTCCCGGCAAAATCCTCTTAACCTCCGCTCACCCCATCTATATGCATTTATCAGACCTGAAGACCAAACACATTACCGAACTGGTGGAAATGGCCACCGCCAATCAAATCGACAACGCCAACCGAATGCGCAAGCAAGACTTGATCTTTGCCCTGCTCAAGAATCAAGCAAAAAAAGGCGAGAGCATTTTCGGTGAAGGAACATTGGAAGTGCTGCCGGATGGTTTTGGCTTTCTGCGATCGCCAGACACTTCGTACCTCGCGGGCCCGGACGACATCTACGTCAGCCCAAGCCAGGTAAGACGCTTTAATCTGCACACGGGTGATTCGATTGAAGGTGAGATCCGCACCCCTAAAGAGGGCGAGCGTTATGTGGCTTTGGTCAAAGTTGACAAAGTAAACGGTGATGCCCCCGAAAACGCCAAGAACAAAATCCTGTTTGAAAACCTGACTCCGCTTTTCCCCACCCAGCAAATTACGCTGGAACGCGACATCCGTGCCGAGGAAAATATCACGGGACGCATCATCGATATTGTTGCGCCTATCGGTAAGGGACAACGCGGATTGCTAGTCGCCTCGCCCAAATCGGGCAAGACCGTGATGCTGCAACACATTGCCCACTCTATTGCTTCAAATAATCCCGATGCGACTTTGATTGTGTTGCTGATCGACGAACGCCCGGAAGAAGTAACCGAAATGAGCCGTTCCGTGCGCGGTGAGGTCGTTGCCTCTACCTTCGACGAACCGGCCACCCGCCATGTGCAAGTTGCCGAAATGGTGCTGGAAAAAGCCAAGCGTCTGGTCGAGCACAAAAAAGATGTGATCATCCTGCTGGATTCCATCACCCGTTTGGCGCGCGCATACAACACCGTTATCCCGTCTTCCGGCAAAGTGTTGACCGGTGGTGTCGATGCGAATGCCCTGCAACGCCCAAAACGCTTCTTCGGCGCGGCACGTAACATCGAAGAAGGCGGCTCGCTCACCATCATCGCCACCGCACTGGTCGATACCGGTTCGCGTATGGATGACGTGATCTACGAAGAATTTAAAGGCACCGGCAACATGGAAATCCATCTGGATCGCCGTATGGCCGAAAAGCGCATTTATCCGGCCATCAACGTCAATCGTTCCGGCACGCGCAAAGAAGAGTTGCTGATCAAGCAAGACCTGCTGCAACGCATCTGGGTGTTGCGTAAACTGCTTTACCCAATGGACGAACTGGAAGCGATGGAATTCTTGCTGGACAAAGTAAAGGCGACCAAGAACAACGCCGAATTCTTTGAATCCATGCGCCGTTAATCTAAAACATTTCGCCGGGATGGATTAATCAATTGGCTGCTGATCGGATAACCGTAAAACTGTTCAGCACTGAGTTTTGCCATTTATGCGAGAAGGCAGAAGAGATCGTTCTTAATACAGGAATCGAGCCTGTAATCATAGAGATAGTTGATGATGACAACTTGTATTCGGCCTACGGCATGCGCATCCCGGTGCTGAAGCGTATGGACAATGGTGCAGAGCTTGATTGGCCATTTGATGTGGCTTCTGTTTCCAGTTTTATTGCCTAAACAGAGATTCGCTGCCGCGCTCCTCTTGGCGCCAAGTTATTGAAAAAACAGTTTTGACGATTAGCCATGTTTATGTATAATGCGCGGCTCTGTAAAACCGCATTCAAGCGAGGACGTTATGTACGCAGTAATTAAAACCGGTGGTAAGCAATATCGCGTTATCCAAGGTGAAACATTAAAGATTGAAACCGTTGCCGGCGATGTCGGCGGCGCAATTGTGCTGGATCAAGTGCTGTTGGTTGGCAATGGCGACAAGTTGTCCGTCGGCAAACCACTGCTGAGCGGTGCTTCCGTTAAAGCAACTATTGTTGCCCATGGTCGTCACGACAAGGTAAGCATCTTCAAGATGCGCCGTCGTAAGCACTATCAAAAGCATCAGGGGCATCGTCAAAACTACACCGAAATCCGCATCGACGGTATCTCGGCTTAATTCTGAAGGAGTAACACCATGGCATCAAAAAAAGGCGGCGGTAGTACCAGTAACGGACGCGACTCACACTCAAAACGGCTTGGCGTAAAAAGCTACGGCGGTGAATTGATCAGTGCAGGAAGCATCATTATTCGTCAACGTGGTACACAAGTTCACGCGGGGGATAACGTTGGCATGGGCAAAGATCACACTCTGTTTGCCAAGATCACCGGCAAGGTTGAGTTTGCGATCAAAGGCGCTTTGAAGCGCAAGACTGTAAGCATCGTTCCAGCCTAAGCACAGAAATCTACGACAAGCCCTATCAGTCGATAGGGCTTTTTGTTTTAACAGGCTCTTGAAAAAACTGCTACGCCCGACATAACGGCGCTGCCCGGAAATCCACCCATGAAATTCATCGACGAATCTAAAATCGAAGTTATAGCAGGCGACGGCGGCAACGGCGCAGCCAGCTTTCGTCGTGAAAAATACATCGCCAAAGGTGGCCCTGACGGCGGTGACGGCGGCTGGGGGGGCAGCGTGTATGCCGTTGCCGACCGCAATATCAACACGCTGGTTGACTATCGGTTTGCCAAACACCATCGCGCCAAGAACGGTGAATCCGGTCGCGGTGCGGATTGTTACGGCAAAGGTGCTGACGATGTCATTCTGCGTATGCCCGTCGGCACGGTCGTTACCGACATCAATACCGGTGAGCAGATCGCCGACCTGGCGCACGATGCGCAAAAGGTATTACTTGCCCAAGGCGGCAAAGGCGGTTTGGGAAATCTTCATTTTAAATCCAGCACCAACCGCACCCCCAGACAATGCACGCCCGGCGAAGAAGGCGAACGCCGCGAATTGCAACTCGAATTAAAAGTGCTGGCCGATGTTGGCCTGCTTGGCATGCCCAATGCGGGCAAGTCGACATTTATCCGCGCGGTTTCTGCTGCGCGTCCCAAGGTTGCCGATTATCCGTTTACTACCTTACACCCGAACTTGGGCGTGGTGCGTGTTGATACGGAAAAAAGTTTTGTCATTGCCGACATTCCCGGCCTGATCGAAGGCGCAGCCGAAGGTGCAGGCTTGGGACACCAATTTCTGCGCCATCTGGCACGCACCCGCTTGTTATTACACCTGGTCGATATTGCACCGATGCACGAAGGCGTCGACCCTGTGCATGAAGCACATGCCATCCTGAACGAATTAAAAAAATACGACGAAGCACTTTACCAAAAGCCGCGCTGGCTGGTATTGAACAAACTCGATTTACTACAAGATCGTGATGAGAAGATTGCTGCCTTCCTCAAGGAATTTGGCGAAGATACCCGCCACTTTGCCATCTCGGCCATCAACGGCGAAGGATGCAAAGAATTAACTTACGCGATCATGGAATATTTGACGCAAATCGCCGAGCAAGAACGCGAAGCGATAGCCAATAGCGCACAAGAAACCGAGATTGTTATTCACGGGCAATGATTCCCCCAATGAAAACCGTTCTTCTCCAATCCAAACGCATCGTTGTCAAAGTCGGTAGCAGCCTGGTGACCAACCAAGGCGAAGGTTTGGATATCGCCGCCATCAGTAACTGGGCACAACAGATTGCCACCTTGCGCAGCCGTGGCTGCGAGGTCGTGCTGGTTTCATCCGGGGCGATTGCCGAAGGCATGCAGCGCCTGGGGTGGAAGCAACGCCCCAGCGCAGTACACGAGCTTCAGGCCGCTGCCGCAGTGGGTCAGATGGGCTTAGTTCAGGTCTATGAAAGCAGTTTCAGCAAACACGGTCTGCGTGCCGCGCAAGTGCTGCTCACCCATGCCGATCTGACAGATCGTGAACGCTATTTAAATGCGCGCTCGACCCTGCGCACCCTGCTCACTCTCGGCGTCATTCCCATCATCAACGAGAATGACACAGTCGTCACCGACGAAATCAAGTTCGGAGATAACGACACACTCGGCGCATTGGTCACCAACCTGATCGAAGCCGATGCACTAATCATCCTCACCGACCAAATCGGCCTGTTCAATGCCGACCCGCGCAAAGACAGCAACGCCAAACTCATCAGTGCAGCGCAAGCAGGCGACGACAAACTAGAGGCAATGGCAGGTGGTGCGGGTAGTCATATTGGTCGCGGCGGCATGATCACCAAAGTACTCGCCGCCAAACGTGCGGCGCGCAGCGGCGCACACACCGTCATTGCTTCCGGTCACGAACGCGACGTGCTGCCGCGCCTGTTGCAAGGCGAATCTATCGGCACCCTGCTCACCGCCAGCGCAATGTCACTGGATGCCCGTAAACAATGGCTCGCGGATCATTTACAAGTCAGCGGAAAAATCAAACTGGATGCAGGCGCTGTACGTGCGTTGCGCAGCGAGGGGAAAAGCCTGCTACCTATCGGCGCAACCGACATCAGCGGCGAATTCCAACGCGGCGCCGTGGTCGCCATTCTGGACGAAAATGGTGCAGATATCGCACGCGGTCTAGTCAACTACAATGCCGACGAAGCCAGACGCATCGCACGCCACGCCAGCAGCGAGATAGAAACAATTTTGGGTTATGTGGATGAACCGGAGTTGATTCACAGAGACAACCTGGTAATGCTGTAACTACAGCATTACCAGGTTGCGGTGGAGACTAACCTTCAGGTTACGTCGTAACCGCAATCTCGTTCTGTTGTGAAGCAACAAAACGAGATTGCGACGAAGTGGCTGTCTGTTGCAGGAGGGGCCAACAGTTTCATCGTTAGTCCACGCGGCTCATTTAACATCGAATTTCTATGAACGAATTAAGTTATTGGCTGCTTAGAAGTGGAAATCAATTGTTCACTACAATTGATCAGCACGGAGATAATATATTTCCATGCGGACGTGCTTCGGATTTTGAAAGTCCGAAGGGCGCGTTGTTTGTCGGCACATGGCGGGGACTTCCTTGCTATGCAGCAGAATTCGACAAACTCCCCGGCAACATTTCCGGGGTACTGATGCCGGCACGCAGCTTGTTCAGTTTGGCTGATGCGAAAGCTATATCAATAATCGGGCGCGCCATTCAACTTTTGGACTGGCAGAAAAACCACCGCTACTGCGGCAGATGCGGCGAGCCAACTACTATTAAAGCTGGCGAATTCGCAATGTTGTGCTCAGCCTGCAACCTTCTTGTCTACCCCAGGATATCACCCGCTGTCATGGTGCTAATTAGTCGTGGTGATGAACTATTGTTAGCCCGTAGCCCTCACTTCAAGCCCGGTGTTTTCAGCGCTTTGGCTGGATTTGTGGAAGCGGGCGAAACATTGGAGCAATGTGCAGTACGTGAAGTTCGCGAAGAAGTGGGAATAGAAATAACCAACCTGCGCTATTTTGGAAGCCAGTCGTGGCCGTTCCCTGATTCCTTGATGGTGGCGTTCTTCGCTGATTACGCCGACGGAACTATTGAACCCGATCCATCTGAAATCGAAGCTGCGGGATGGTTTTTACGTAGCGCATTGCCAGACTTACCAGAGCCGGTAAGTTTAGCTCGTCAAATGATCGAAGCTGCCAACGAGAAATAAAATTAACATCTGCCGAAAAAAATTGTAGCAGTCTGTCAGCCAATTTCGGATCAAGTCTGAATTACTGCACTGTAGCACGACCCGCTACAAAAGCTTGGTCTTAATCGCAAGCACGGCCTGATTGCGCAAAGTCCTTAGCAACGATAACTGGCGTTCAGATATTTTTAAACTGTTCGCCTCTTTCATGTCCGCATAGATCAAACCGACTGCCTTTTTATTGACCATGATAGGCAATAACACAAAACACTGGGCATCTATCGAGTCGCGGTACCATGCCGGAATCTTGTTGGAGATCGTTGGTGATTGAACATCCTGAATTACAAGATCCAGACCTTTTTCAACAGCCAGATGAAATACATCCGGCACAAAATTTAATGTAAATTTTAGCCGGGGTAGTATTGCTTCAATATGCTCACCAAAACCGAATTTGGCGAGCATCGCGTTCTGCTTGTTGTCACGAATAAAAATAAGCGTGTGCCGGAAGACGAGACTTCGATAGATGGTTTCGAGCACCATCTGCAATACGTCATTCAGTCTGTAATCTTCAACCAGCGTATTGGTCACATCCTGAATTCCCGAGCTTAATATCGCCTCGGGATCATGCTGCACCAGTGCTGGTACGGCCAGCTCCGGCGTCAATGTGTCGAGTATCGTAATGCCATCCAAATCGTCCGGCTGGGCATCTGCCGGTTCGGGATTCCCGCTCCACTTTCTAATCCTGTTCAAAAGAGGGCTCTTGAGCACAACGATCCCGAGAATGGATGCCCGGTTTGAGAGATTATCCAGGCTATTTTCCAGTGCCCACGAAAGCGTCTTCTCCGAAACCTGCATTGCCCATTCGTAGCGCAAACAAAGCTTTGTTAACTCATTAATTTTTTCTGTGACATCGGTAATCGCAGAAACCTTGCACAGATCGTTGGCGAGATTCACCTTCACACTGAGTTGTTCGATATCATTGCGGGGCTTGTTGATTTTCTGGGGCGGAAGCTTTTTCATCCCACTCACCAGGCGTTGAGGGAAGTTCCAGGAATTCGCCACCCCTTCGCCAAGTTGATTATATGTAATGCCCAAAACCTTGATCGCAGCCTGTTCTTCGCTTATTTTTTGATCTTCCATCAAACAGGTAATTTGCCGGCTTTCTTCATAAAAATAGAAGGTGGCCAGCAAGCGCCCCAAGTTGTAGAACATCGCGCAGATCATTGCTTCTTCCGCTTCTCCCGGTAGCCCGTCGCTGGAAAGCTCGGCTGCCAGAATACCGGAGAAGAATGCGGAAATAACCTCGTCCTTCAATTCCACCGCCTGGGATTTATTCTGCAAAAACTCCAGCAGGATAAGCGTCATTGCGACATTGCGGATGGTATCGAAGCCAAGAATCACCACGGCTTTTGAGATGGTGTTGATATTTCCGCCAAACTGCCTGAACGAAACCGTGTTCACCAGTTTAATAATTTTGTTGGTCAACGCAAAGTCCTGCAAAATGACTTGCGCCAACTTGCTATGACTTGCCGAATCTGAAGAAACGATTTTGTTGATTTCGCTGATGATGCCGGAGATTGCGGGAAAATCGGTTTTGCTACGCATGCGCCGCAACAGAAAATCCAGCGTGCTATGCGAATTTCCCGCGCCGGCCTTCGCGCCGCCATCCTGGGTAACATCCAAATAATTCAGCAATGCCTGACGCATAGCGGCTGCGTCCTGATAACGGTCTTCCGGTTTTTTCGACACAGCCTTAAGGATGATTACTTCAAGCCGCTCATCAATTGCAGAATTGAGTAAGGATGGACTGATCACCTTTTCATGCACCGCACGATGCAATATTTGAAACACGCTGCTGCCGTCTATCGCCTTCTTCCCGGTGACCATTTCATACAACATGATGCCCACAGAAAATATATCCGAGCTAAATTCGGCACCCTGAGAACTGATACGCTCCGGTGCCATATATTGGGGAGTCCCATTAATGGCATTGCTTGCATTTACCTGATTTTCCACATGCCGTGCGATCCCAAAATCCAGCAGCATAGGCTGATCATTCGCCGCCACGATGATATTGGCCGGTTTTACGTCGAGATGCATCACACCATGCTGGTGCGCATACGACAGCCCATCCAACACACCGGCCATTAATCGTGCCGCATATACCTGAGATAACATGCCGGAACGCTTTAACATTTGCGCCAGCGTCTCGCCCTCGATGAAGGCATAAACCAAATAAGGGACGCCCTCATGCTCGCCGGCATCGTAAAGCGTCACGATATTGGGATGTTGAAATTTGCTGGTAATACGAGCTTCGTGCAGAAGACTTTCTTTTTGCTTGAGCGACGTCGCGTGCAATACTTTGATGGCGACTTGACGCTCAAGCTGAGTATCCTCGGCCAGATAGACAGTCCCCTGCCCGCCTTTGGAAATTTCGCGAACAATTTTGAAACGGCCGATTTCTGATATTGCTAGCATATATAAAGCCGTTTTGAGGGCTATTCCGCTCTAGCCTGTCCTTCTTGAGCAAGGATTAGAGGTAATGTGCATATGCCCTCGTCACTTTGCCATCTTGGTTAAAATGAAACACCTCCGCGGATGGACCACGAACTCCATTGTAGTAGAGAGTGATGCTATTGATGCCAACAAGCGTGGAAACCAACTCAAAATGAAGATTCGGAACTGATTGAAGAGCTTTAGCCCAATAGGAACCCACAGCCTCCTTACCCTTTAGTATTCCTGACGCTTCGCCTGCCATCTTGATGATTACAGGCGATGACATTTCAAAATCGTCGGTGTAATGCGACAGAATACGAACAAGGTTGTGCTGATTCCAGGAATCTATCCAGTCAGATGCGAAATGGTCGGCGAACAGCTTGTCGATCATGAATACCTCTAACGTTATATTGCCGACTCGTCCGTCTCGCCTGTGCGGATACGAATAACTTTCTCAACTGAAGTGACAAATATTTTCCCGTCACCAATTTTACCGGTGCGCGCCGCTTTAATGATGGCATCAATTGCTGTTTCCAGCAAAGCTGTGGTTACCACAATCTCAACTTTGATCTTGGGTAAAAAGTCCACCACATACTCGGCACCGCGATAGAGTTCAGTGTGTCCCTTTTGACGCCCGAACCCCTTAACTTCAGTTACGGTCAAACCACTGACACCGAGCTCAGACAGGGCTTCGCGAACCTCATCCAGTTTGAAAGGCTTAATAACAGCTTCAATTTTTTTCATATCTCCCCCTGCAAAATAAAGTGTGACAAGTATAACTAAAAATCATCCTGATAACGTACCGTGATTGGGTAGCGCCAATCTTTACCAAATCCCCGATCCGTAATGCGAACACCGACCGGCGCCTGGCGGCGCTTGTATTCGGCGATGCGAATGAGTTTAACCACTCTGTATACATCGGCCTCGGCATAGCCTTCAGCCACGATTTCACTGATATTCAGGTTTTTTTCAACATAGCCGGCCATGATGGCATCAAGCACATCATACGGCGGCAAATTATCCTGATCGGTTTGGTCCGGTTTCAATTCGGCACTGGGCGGACGCGTGATAATTCGCTCTGGTATAACCCGGTCTATGCGATTCCGATAATTGGCCAAACGGTACACCCAGGTTTTGCTCACATCTTTAAGTACAGCAAAACCGCCTGCCATATCGCCATACAGCGTAGCATAGCCAACCGTCATTTCAGACTTATTACCGGTGGTCAGCACCAGTGAGCCGGTCTTGTTCGACAAGGCCATCAGCAATGTCCCTCGAATCCTCGCTTGCAGATTTTCTTCGGTAGTATCGCTGGGCAGACCTTTGAACAAAGGAGACAGTGTTGCTTGCAGTGAGGCAAAGGAGGGTTGAATGTCCAGTTCTTCGTAGCTCACACCGAGTAGTTTTACCATCTCGCGGGAATCGTCTATGCTCATTTGCGCGGTATAGGGCGAAGGCATCATCACCGCGCGCACTTTGTCTGCGCCCAGCGCATCGACTGCCACTGTGAGTGTCAACGCGGAATCTATACCGCCCGACAGCCCCAATAAAACGCCGGGAAATTTGTTTTTCAGGATGTAATCGCGCACGCCAAGGCACAGAGCACGATAGATACTGCTCTCATCTTTGTCCACATTCGCGCAGGAACCCCGAAGCAGTTTTCCATCTTGCAACTCGATCATGCCCAGCACTTCTTCGAAAGCAGGGAGCTGATGCGTCAACTTGCCCTGGTGATCCATCACGAATGAAGCACCGTCGAATACCAGTTCATCCTGCCCTCCTACCATGTTGGCATACACCACGGCCAAACCGGTATCACCGATACGCTCGCGTATCGTCTCATAGCGCGTTGCCTGCTTATTGAAGTGATACGGAGAGGCATTCAGCACAAGCAATATTTCAGCACCGGCCTCTTTGGCCAAGTCGGCCGCATGTTCATGCCAAATATCCGCGCAAATAATAATGCCAAATGTCACACCGCCCATCTTAAGCAAACAGGGTTCGTTACCGTGGGCAAAATATCGCTCCTCATCGAACACACTGTGATTTGGAAGTGAGTGCTTGTGGTAGGTAGCAATTATCTTTCCATTGCGCAGTGTCGAAGCCGCGTTGTAACAACGATCTCCGATCTTGTCCGGATGCCCCACAATTACAGTAATGCCATGAACCTGCTCTGCCAGTTCGCGCAGTGCCGTATCACAGGCAAAATAAAACCCGTCGCGCAACAATAAATCTTCCGGGGGATAACCGCACAGACTTAATTCCGGGGTCAGTAATATATCTGCGCCCTGCTCTTTGGCGCGTTGAACGTATTCGGCAATTTTTGCTGTGTTCCCTTGCAAGTCACCGACGGTACAGTTGATCTGTGCAATTGCGATCTTCATCTCAATTATTCCTCAATGCAACAATCCCCTCCCCTATCAGGGGGAAGGAATGATTCTGAATTAATAGGTTACCGAAGTTCATACTTTGTCTTCCAATGCTTGAGGTATATCCAATTCTACCCGTTCTATCTTGGCAAATTGTTCGGAAATTTTACGGCTGCTGATTTGCACATCATCCACATCTTTATTGGCTTGGCGAATGTGCTCTGCCAGCTTTTTCATACGCTCATCGAAACGCCCGAAATCTTTGCCCAGCTTACCCAATTCATCTTTGATAATGTGTACCTGTTTGCGTGTTTCCACATCTTTCATCACGGCGCGTGCGGTATTCAACACCGCCATTAACGTTGTCGGCGAAACGATCCAGACGCGGCGTTGCATGGCGTAATCAACAATATCCGAATGGTGGGCGTGAATCTCGGCAAAGACTGCTTCGGCAGGAATGAACATCACCGCGCCGTCTGAAGTCTCATCGGGAATGATGTACTTGCTGCCGATGTCATCAACATGTTTTTTGATGTCAGCCTTGAATTGCTTTTCAGCCACCAATCTTTCTGCCGGACTCGCTGCATCAAACATGCGGTGATAGTTTTCCAGTGGAAATTTTGAATCCACCGCCACCATACCCGTCGGCTCCGGCAGCTTCAACACGCAATCAGCGCGCGTTCCGTTGGACAAAGTATATTGCATCTCATAAGCCTGCGGCGACAAGATATTGCGCACCAGTCCTTCCAATTGCACTTCGCCAAATGCACCGCGTGAACGCTTATCCCCGAGGAGTTCCTGCAAACTCACCACATTGGTGGTTAGCCCATCAATCTTCTTCTGCGCTTCGTCGATGGTTGCCAGCCTTGCCATCACACTGACAAAGGTTTCATTGGTCTTTTTGAAACCTTCATCCAAACGTTCATTTACTTTCCCGCCGATGAGTTCCAAGCGGGAATCCACTTTCTTTTCCAACTCTTCAATCTTGTTTGCCAAATGCAGCATGGCATTGCGAAACGAATTCTGAATCAGCTCCTGATCCGCACGCCCCTGCTCGGACAGTTTCTCCAGAGTTGTCGACAATATCTCTGTGCGTAGCGCTTCCTGCTTGGCTTGCAGCACGTTCACCGCATCACGCGTGGCGCGCAACTCTTCGCCCACCGCCGTGCGCAAACGCTCCGACAAGTCAGTTTGCGCGGCGATCAATCGATCGCCCTGCTTATTCAAACCGTCATGCAAATCGGTGAGCATGGCGCGATGCTGCAACTCCAACACCTTGGCAGATTGCTCCGGCAACTTGCGCAACATAATTAGCAAAGTCACCAGCAAAGCCAAGGTCAGAACAGATGCAACAATTAGAACGATTTCAAGCATAGAAGGTCAGGATAAGCCCAAACAAGCAAGGTTGTATTTTAACGCACTGCGCGCCGTTCAATAAGCCAGATGAAATAGCAAAGATTATTCGGGTAACTTATCCAACTTTCTCTGGATAACATCAATCTCATTTTGCCAGTCGCGTGATTGAGTCCTGAGTACAGTAAATTTCTTTATCGCATCTTTGAAATATGTCACCGCTGAAGCGTTGTCGCCTAATTTTATGCATGCGTTTCCCATGTCTTTAAGGAAGATAGGGGTCGCAATTTTCAAAAACTTTGCTGACTTATCTAGCTCAAGGATTTGCTGACCAATAGACAGCACTTGCTGATAGTCTTTATCCCTCTTTGCTGCGCGAAGTTCATCTCGTAAGCTGATAAATTCGTCAAAGATCTTGTTATTCCACCGATTGATCATGGCCTGTGAGGTTATTTGTGCAAGGTAAAATCACCATTGCTTCCTTTACTCAAATTCGCTAGGAAAAAACAAACTTCTTTGTGTTCTTGCCTTTGCGAAATCAAGTAGGGTGGCATAAAGACCGGAATATCTTAATGCTACCCGTTCAAGGTGTTCGGGGTCTAGTTTACCGCGCCCTCGCTCTAAAATTAGCTCCCTCAAATTCTTCTCACTGGGTCTCTTTCTTGAGTATCTGAAAACATTCCAAACAAACTCGTAAAACCGATTTTCATCAGAAGGATGTCCCGTGTGCCATGTATTGCATTTAATCCACGAATCGAAGGATTTTTGGACTAAAGGTGAAAGTAGCATGATGGTTTGACCTGGCAACGTTAGGCTCAAGAAATTGATAATGAAATCGAGACGAAAACGTCATAAAATTCATAAAAGTTCAAAAAGGCCAAGGCTCTAATGCACGCACTCATACAAGAGCACGTTCGTGTCGGGGCTCGCGTTAACGCCGCCGCCGGAGTCCAGTGAGACTATGTAGTAGTAGCCAGCGCTTTCCGGCGTGGATGACCAAGTGTACCACCCCTGACCCTTCATCTCACCTGACTTATACAAGGCACCCAATTCATCCCTCGTCGGCAAGCGCCAGCCGCTTTGACCATTGATAGCGGTGTTGCTGCAATAGGCATTGGCCTTCGACCAAGTCTTTCTTGAATAATCTATCGGCGTCCAGATCAGCCCGCCTTGGAAAACATAACCTTCTTCAAGCATTTTCAGTTTAACGCTTGCCTCGGCTAGATATCTACCTTTTGGATACTGACTTAGATAACTTTCTAATGCTGCTTTGCAGTTGCTTCCGTCAGCCGTGATCCACAGTTTGAGTTCGGTAGCCGCAGCAACTGCAGCGACTACCTCGCTGTTCTTAAATATACCTTCGTAGGAAAGTAAACGGCTGTTGTCAGCATCATTGAGCAACGCCACTTCAACCAAATCTCCATTGAACTTGGCTTTTGCTTCCGCTCGCACCAGTCCGGTTTGCCACTGTTGTTTGAATGCTTTGGCTTCAGCTCCTTGTAAGGGAACAGTGCCGTTCAGTTTCAATTTAAGAGTGGAATTCTTGCTGCGTAGCTTTATAGTGAATTGATGTTCATCGGTATCATACGAACCCAGTGCTGCTTCGATTCCGTCTGCTCCAACGATGTACTCGTGTTCGGTTAAGGCTTTGATTCTGGCTTTAAAGGGGACTGTTTCGGTTTCTGCTACTGTCGACACATTGAGTCTTGCCAGTTCGGCATCGCGCTGGCTGTTGAGGTCATTGCGCTTCTTTTCCTGTTTGGTTTTGAACTCATCTTTGGATTCAAACTCGTCGCGTTGTTCCTTGTCGAGTGCATCCAGTTTGTCAGAGTAACGTTGCTTTACTTGTTTGCGTGTATCGGCAAGTTCTTTTTCATACCCCGATTCGATTACCTCAATCTTCTCAGTTAGCTTGGTGATTTCCGTTTGTGCCTGCTCCAGTGGCGGGAAGGTGGTTGGCTGCGCCTGATTGTTCTTGCGGCGTGCTTCGGCAGCAGTTTTCATCTCAGCAAGTCGTTTATCATCAGCGGCTTTGGCATCCAGCAGTCTTTTGCGTTCTACGGCATCTGCATTGCGTAGTTTCTCTTCAAATGCCTGTTGTTCCTTTTTGAGCTGTTCGGCTCTTTGCTTTCTGACGGCTTCTTTCTGTAACTCGTCTTCCGCGGTATCAGGGGCACCACTAGCGACAACACCGCTCAATTCTTTCAGCTTATCCACAACTTGGAAGGAAGTGCATTTTGCACAGGCAATCGACTTTGAGTACGCCACTTTATTGTCGAAGATATTTTGAATTGTCAGGGATAGGAAATAGCCGCCATCCTGCTTTGCCACATTGGCAACACCAATCAGTTCGGCTTGAAATGCCCCGGCAATGTTTTGCATACAGCGAACTTCATCACAGTGTGAGTTTACGGCAGTCGCTTGGTTTATCTTGAGGTAAGCTTCACGAGCTTTCTTGGCTACTATTTCTCCGGAGAATACCTCATATTTCAGTTGCAACCCCTCAACCAATGCTGATTCCATAGCCCCAGCCAGATTCTTATCTTCCACTGGCGCAATTAGCAATTAGAGGCATAAGTACGAGACGGTCTTTGTCTGATGTATCTGTTTGATCTTTGGCTTTGGAAGCTGCGGCAGATTGGATAGGAGCTGCGAAGATCAGAAAAGCAATTAAGGTAATGCCGAACAGGTTTAACAATTTAGATGCACGCATATCTCTAGCTCGCAGTATCTTGGGATTGCCCCAACACAACAGGGCTGAGAGCATTCTAACTGAAACCGCCTAGATTGGAAGTCAGGTATGAGTATCGCATTCAGCGCATTGTTCATATTGTAATGCTAAATTGCTTACCAGAAAGCCCCGCTCGCCAAAAGCAGTTCCTAGTCGGTCAGATATCTTTATGAAGACATAATTACACAGCATTTGACCGACTGATAACTGAAATACATGAGACCAAGTCAACACAAATCCATTTTTTATGCAAAAAGGTTCTTGACCTAAATCGACAACAAATTTCGGATATCCGATTACTCAAACAACCTGCGCAGCTTTTCTGCATCCGGCTGCAAAATAACACCCCGTTCGGTAATCAATCCAGTCACTAATTCTGCAGGGGTCACGTCAAAAGCAGGATTGCGTATCTTTACACCTTCTGCCGCCCAATGCGTATCGCGGAAACCTTTTACCTCATCGACAGAGCGCTCTTCAATGGGAATGTCTTCTCCGCTGGCAATATTCATATCAATAGTAGACAGCGGGCATGCCACATAGAACGGAATATCGTGTCGCCGCGCGAGCACAGCCACCATGTAAGTTCCTATCTTGTTTGCCACATCTCCATTGGCCGCCACGCGATCAGTACCGACTACTACAGCATCCACTTCGCCGTGTGCCATCATGTAACCCGCCATGCTGTCTGTAATGAGCGTGACCGGTATTTTTTCCTGCACCATTTCCCAAGCGGTCAGCCGGGCACCCTGCAAAAATGGACGCGTCTCATCGGCAATAACCGAAATCTTTTTGCCAGCTTCTACTGCCGAGCGGAATACACCCAACGCAGTCCCCCACCCCGCCGTCGCCAGCGCCCCGGCGTTGCAATGCGTCAATACCCGCGCGCCGTCTTTCAGTAATTCTGCACCGTACGCCCCCATTGCGCGGTTAATACGAATGTCTTCAGCCAAAATTTCGTGCGCCTCATCCAGCAAACGCACGGCTATTTGTGACGGCGATTGCGTAGCGATGCTCTCCCAAACTTTGCGCATACGCTGCAATGCCCAAAACAAATTTACCGCTGTCGGACGGCTCTGAGAAAGCACGGCAAAACCCGCTTCCATACCCGATTTAAATTCCGCTAAGCTATTCCCTCCCCCATGCAGGGGGAGGGCTAGGGAGGGGGGAGACACGTTATTGACAAGAACCTTTACCCCCATCCCAGCCTTCCCCCTGGCTGGAGGAAGGAGCATACTTAAACGCAACGCCTCCAATGCCACACCATAAGCCGCCGCCACGCCAATGGCCGGTGCACCGCGCACCACCATGCTGCGAATTCCCTCTGCTACCGAGGCAGCAGAGTCATAGCTTGCATACTCAAAAGCAGCCGGCAAAATACGCTGGTCTATCATCTCCAGTTTGTTGTGCGCCCAGCGTAATGTCTCAATATTCAAAAACTAATCTCCTTCGAACTCACACAATGCAAATACCGTCTGCCCAAGCTTCTCTAACTTTGCACGTCCGCCAATGTCGGGCAGATCAATGATGAAACAACATTCGACGATCTTGCCACCCATTTTTTCAATCAGGGTACAGGCAGCTTCCGCTGTGCCCCCGGTGGCAATCAGATCGTCCACTAGCAATACTGCTTCGCCTTTTTCGATAGCATCAGTATGTATCTCAATACGATCAGTTCCGTATTCGAGTTCGTAGTCATGGCCGATGGTTGCAGCAGGTAATTTGCCTTTTTTGCGAATGGGTACAAAACCTTTACCCAATGCATAAGCCAGCGGTGCCCCGAGAATAAAGCCGCGCGATTCGATACCCGCAATCTTGTCGATCTTCACATCTTTGTATCTGCGCACCAGCTCATCCACGGTGATACGAAAACCCACCGGGTCTTTGAGTAAGGTGGTGATGTCGCGGAATTGAATTCCTTGTTTCGGATAATGGGGTACGGTACGGATTCTTGATTTGATGGGCATAATATTCCTAGCTACGTTTTTTGTATTCAACAAATTTCTGTTGCGCCTCGTGCATCTGCTGTGCTGTCAAAATGTGCGGCTCTCCCACCTGCAAAGTGCGCCAGTAGATTTCGCACAGATACTCGACTTCGAGGGCGACCGAGAGTGCATCATTCAAATCTTTGCCCAGCGCGATCATGCCGTGGTTGCCGAGCAAACAGGCTTTGCGGTCATGCAACGCTTCAAGTGCGAGATCGGAAAGATTCTGTTCGCCGAACACACTGTAAGGCGTGCAGCGTATCGTGTCGCCACCCGCAATGGCGATGTGATAGTGAACGGCGGGCACACCAAGGAGCAGGCAGGCAATGGTTGTGGCAAAGGTGGAATGCATATGCAGCACCGCGCCGATCTCGGCACGCGCTTTAAGAATATCGCGATGGAAGCGCCATTCGCTTGAAGGTTTGCCGCCTTGCAGCACTTTGCCATCGGTATCCAGCAACACCATATCCTGTTCGGACATTTCGGCAACCGGCAGCGCGGAAGGCGTAATGAGAATATTGCTACCAGAGCGTACAGAGGCATTGCCAGCGGTACCCCGATTGAGTCCCAGTTCAACCATACGGCGTGAAGTGTCGAGAAGTTGATGTCGCAAGTATTGTTCACTCATGGTCAATCTTTCAGCACACGTCCGGCAACGGCTTGCAGTTTCTTTTTCATTTCTTCAGCACGCGCTTCAGGCGGAGTAATGAGTGCATATTGGAGCGAACTACGGCAACTGCATTCGCTCGCTTTCGCATCTGTCCCGATGCGCGGCACCGCGTGCTTTACCAGCGTCTTGGCTTTGTCGGCATTTCCCAACAGGACTTTGATGATCTGATCCACTGTCACGTCATCGTGATCGGGGTGCCAGCAGTCGTAGTCGGTGACCATCGCCACGGTGGCATAACAAAGCTCGGCTTCACGGGCAAGTTTGGCCTCTGGCATGTTGGTCATGCCGATTACATCACAACCCCAGCTTCGATACAGTTCGGATTCGGCGAGGCTGCTGAATTGCGGCCCTTCCATGACCAGATAAGTGCCGCCGCGCAACGCATTGATGCCTGCCTCTTTTGCAGCCTCTTCGATATGATCACCCAAGCGTGAGCATACCGGATGCGCCATTGAGACATGCGCCACAAGTCCGGTACCGAAAAAAGATTTATTCCTGGCAAAAGTACGGTCAATGAATTGATCGACAATGACGAAGGTGCCGGGCGGCAAGTGTTCACGCAACGAACCCACCGCGCTGACGGAAATAACATCGCTTACACCTGCGCGCTTTAATACGTCGATGTTGGCGCGGAAGTTGATCTCGGAAGGCGGTATTTTGTGGCCGCGTCCATGGCGTGGCAAAAAGGCCAGTTTCAAACCATTCAATTCACCAAACAGTAATTCGTCTGACGGCTCGCCAAATAGCGACGCTATCTTTTCCCAGTGTTTGTTTTCCAATCCGGCGATGTCATACACACCGCTGCCACCGATAATGCCGATGCTTGCCAGCCCCATATTTTCCTCTGCTTTTGAATTGAGCGGGAATTGAAACAGGAAACCCGCTTTTTCTCAAGGTGATTTGCAGTAAAAGTAATCCGGCATTTCAAAATCACGCCGAAATTTAAAAAATACCCCGAGTTGGCGCATAATACTGCTCTATTTCATCCGGCTACCCTTTCAAACATGTCGACTCAACAACACGCCGAATTACAAATCACCGGAATGCATTGCGCATCATGTTCCGCACGTCTGGAAAAGGCATTGAACCAATTGCCGGAAGTCACTGCCGTGGTGAATATTGCCACCGAAAAGGCCAGCGTCACGTTCAACCCGGCAAATACCCAAATTGACACCCTGATCGGCACTGTACGTACCACCGGCTTTGATGCGCATATCGCACGCGATTTTGCGGCCGAGAAAAAAGAAAAAGAAGCGCTTTATCAGCAGGAACGATTGCAGTTCAACATTTCGCTATTGCTTCTCTCACCATTAATTCTGGAAATGATATTAATGTTGCTGGGTGTGCATTTCCCGTTGCCGATCTGGATGCAATGGCTGCTGGCAACCCCGATTCAGTTTTGGGCCGGCGCACGTTTTTATCGCGGTGCCTGGAGCAGTCTTAAAAATGGCAGCAGCAATATGGATACCCTCGTCGCTCTGGGTACGAGCGCCGCCTATTTTCTGAGTTGTGCCGTTGTACTATTCGGTGTGCACCAGCCTGTTTATTTTGAAGCGAGTGCCACGCTCATTACCCTGGTACTACTCGGTAAATTGCTGGAAGCGCGCGCCAAAGGCAAAGCGTCTGCCTCTCTGGAAGCATTGTTCCAGTTGCAACCCAAATTGGCGCATGTCGAACGCGACGGCGAAATGCTGGATGTCTCGGCAGGACAATTGCGCCCGGAAGATATATTTTTCGTGCGCCCGGGTGAGGGAGTTCCCGTTGACGGAATCGTATTGGAAGGAGGCTCCAGCGTAAACGAAAGCATGCTCACCGGTGAAAGTCTGCCGCAAGCCAAACAAGTTAACGACAAAGTCTACGCTGCCACACTCAATCAGCAAGGCTTGCTTAAATGTCGCGCCATTGCTGTTGGAAGTCAGACGCAGCTCGCCGCAATTATTCGCCTGGTGGAACAAGCTCAAGGATCGAAAGCGCCGATCCAAAGAATTGCAGATCGAATTTCATCCGTTTTTGTCCCGGTAGTCATAGGGCTGGCATTAATTACATTCTTCTCGTGGTGGATTTTGGGGGGACATTTCACAATCGCGTTGATCAATGCTGTCTCGGTACTGGTCATTGCGTGCCCTTGTGCTCTGGGATTGGCAACGCCCACTGCGATTGTGGTTGCCACGGGACGGGCTGCGCACGAAGGTATTTTAGTGAAAGATGCGGCCGCTCTGGAACGCGCGCACCATCTTAATGTACTGGTACTGGATAAAACCGGTACACTGACAGAAGGTATCCTGGCCCTCACTGATGTTCTACCGTCGTCTGCAAGTAATGTCACTCAACTGCTGACCATCGCGGCCAGTTTGTCACAGCACTCCAACCACCCATTGTCGATAGCGCTTACCACGCATGCCCACACACAAGGCATCACGCTCGACGCAGTAGACAATTTTAATGAACTGGCCGGAAACGGCTTGAACGGGATAGTCTCGGGCAAAACCTATCAGCTTGGCTCGCCAGTATTCATCGCAAAATCCGCTAATATCACGCTGGATGAATTGGCTTTGCTCGCGCTGCAACGTCAGGGGAAAAGCATTATCGCAGTGGCACAGGGCGACGTATTATTAGGCCTGATTGCTTTTGGCGACACGCTGCGCCAGAACAGCAAACTCGCTGTAAGCAAGTTGCGCGAGATGGGCATTCGCGTCGTTATGCTGAGTGGCGACAATACAGCCACCGCCTTCGCAATCGCACAACAAGCCGGAATCGATGAATACCATGCCGAAGTTTTGCCTCAGGATAAAGCCAAGCATGTCGCCTCCTACAAAAGCAAAGGGGGAATGGTCGGCATGGTGGGTGACGGCATCAACGATGCACCGGCATTGGCTGCCGCCGATGTGAGTTTTGCCATGAAGAGCGGCAGCGACATCGCAATTGAAGCCGCCGACATTACTCTGATGCACAACGACCTGATGTCCGTAGTTAGCGCCATCGACTTGTCGCGAGTGACCATAAGCAAGATTCGACAAAATCTATTTTTCGCTTTTGCCTATAATGTCCTTGGCATACCCCTTGCCGCAATCGGTCTGCTTAACCCTGTCATCGCGGGTGGTGCAATGGCGATGAGTTCCGTCTCGGTCATCAGCAACGCTTTGCTGCTCAAAAACTGGACTGCGGAAAAAATTGACCGGCGCTGACGCCAGCCAATTATTCTTCTTAGAACAGTGTCACAAATTTATTGCGTTTGAGATACACCAGCGCCCATGCACCTATGGTCAAAATCCAAAAGATAATTTTGAGGATGAGCGACTTAAAAATTAACATATCAAGTTGCAGGAACACAGTAAATGCAGTGATATTAAATGCGATCATCGCGATAAGAACCGATAACGGCAACCTTAACATAAATACTCCTTAATTGTATAAATTCGAAAAAACCTTGCAGATTTCTATTCATCTTTCGCGCCAAACGGCGTTACTTCCTGTTTATCCCATTTCAAAACGAAGCAAACCGACTAATCCCGATTTTGCCTGCAAACGGTTGCACGCGTCTATACATTCACCGCAGTCGACACAAGCATCTTACACTTCTGTATTTATTGGCTAAATCTTTGTAATGCTTGTAGCCGAGCAATAATTACACTTGGCAATTGATCAATATCTAAATATTAGTTACCAATAAATCATTAAGTTAATGTTTTATTTTGTATACATTGGAACTTATTCAAAATTCGCGAGTCTTAACATTGCCCGAATCGTTTGGGGATTATCGACGATTAAATAAGGAGACATGTAATGAGCGAAAAAATTACTCGCAGTACCACTTTCACACCGGACAATGAGTTTAATTTGGCTTTTGGCTGGCTAGCTGCCACAGCAGTAACAATTGCCAGTTGGGCCGGTCTTGCTTAAAGTAGGAGTCATAAACAAAAAAGATCGGTAGAATGGACGGTCTTTTTTTATTTTCTATTGGCGCTAATAAAATGAACGAAATACTGCAATACCTAAAAACTCGTGGTGAACGGCTCGATTCTGAAATCGCGGAAGCAACGGGCATACCTTTAGCCAAGGTAAGACTGCACTTGAGAGAACTCACCGACAAAGGTGATGTAATGTCGTGCCACTCTACCCGCTATGAAAAAGGCAAAAAAATAGAAGGTATAAGATGCCGCATTTCCGGATTTATCCCTCCGGCTGCACCAGGAAGAAAATCAAAAGCTCAACTGACGTTGTCGTAAATTTCGGTTTGAGGTGAAGTACTCGTTTGCAGTATTCGTTGGGTTGTCAATTCAACCCGACGGCTGGTATGGCCGTGAATCAAAGTTTAAAAAGCAACTGAAAACATAAAGGCTTGCAGCTATCAATCTGTAAGCCTTTTTTATGGCAGGGGCAAGAGGATCCGAACCTCCTATCACATGCACCCCCAAGACATTAAAGTTTAAATTGACCGACTAGCAATCGCTGTTGATTGAGTAAATCATAATATCTGCAATAGCATTTTTTGTGTTTGCTACGCCTGCCGATGTCTCAACTGCCGAAGGACTAGTTAACTATCTAGTCCAAACGGCATATGGACAGATGAAAACTGTTGTGAGACGATTTGATGTCTACACTCCTCCTTTCCATTACCGGTTCATCAGACCAATAGCCAAGAAAATGCCCACGTACCTGATAGTGCCCCGGCCTCTGCTGTGCAGAAAGCTCCCGCAGCATCACAAACAGAGATAGAAGGTTGTTAATTCGGTTAATGACACCGTTTATTAAGGGATTTGTTATGAACAATTGTTTAATGAATCTTTATAATGCAATGCTTAATTTTGTTTCATCCTTAATTTTTCTTCCTGACTTGCCTTTTCGTAATAGAAAGTATGTTGGCAAAAATGTTGGTTTAAATCATTCAGGTTCATTTACCTTAGTAATTGGTGCTTTATTAGTTTTGTCTGGATGTCTGGATGGAACTGCGAAAGTTACTTCCGTCGCAACTACTACAACCTCACCAAGTACGCCCGCGAATCATATGGGCATTAATATTGATGCCCCGGCGGATTGGTCGGAAGACAGAACGTTTGCTGACATCATGAAAACCGCACGTGCTTTTACTGCGGGGATAGACCCCAACGGATCGACTCTTGTTGCTGTGGATGCTAACGGGTGGCCAATGCAGGATTTTAGTTTTTATGCTTGGGCTGGCATCCTTAATATGTATGGAACCTATACCTTAACGTTTAACGGGAAAGCAACCGTTACGGGCAGGGGGGATGCTGGCGTAATTGCCACATCTTATGATATTCCTTCAAACACAAGTACTGGGACTATTGTTATTACTCCAGCGCAAGATACTTCCGGCTATTTATCCTTGTCGTTTGCAAACACGCAGGCAACAAATGGTTCAGCGACTAACACGGGTGTTACCAATATTAAATTAATGCGCCCAAATGCGCTGGGTTCGTCCACAAGTTTTCCATCAACGACGCTTTTTAATACGCCGCTTCTTGCGGAAATTGCAAATTTCAGCGCCATCCGATTTATGGATTGGTTTGCTACCAATTGGAGTCAGCAGGTTCAATGGTCGGATCGCCCCCTTCCCACTTGGGCAACCTTTAACATTTGCAGCGGAGGAACCGGGGTGATGCCGGGTAATATTGCTTGCAAAGCAGGACAGGGATGGCAGGGTATAGGTGCCCCAATTGAGTATGCAGTGATGCTTGCCAATCAGACCAACAAAGATATGTGGATCAATATCCCTGTGGGAGCAAATAATACTTACATCACCAATGTCGCCAAGTTGCTTCTTTATGGCAGCGATGGAACCAACCCTTATTCAAGTGTGCAGTCAAGTCCCGCTTATCCTCCGCTTAATTCCAATCTGAACATTTACATTGAATATTCCAATGAAGTTTGGAATAGTAGTTTCGCGCAAATGGGGCAGAATTGCCAGCTTGCCAGTGATGAATTGGTTGCGGGACATAATACGGATGGTGATCCGACAACGATTAATTTCGATGGATTATGGGGTGTTGGTGACGGAGTAACCGGTTCGATTAATAGCGGAGTCCTGACTGTGACGGCAGCGCAAACATTACCCACCGATCAGATCATTACCGGTGCGGGAATTCCTAATGGCACAAAAATTATAACCGGCGCATCAAACGCGCTTACTTTCCCGGTTAGTTATGCTGGCCCGATTGCAAGCGAGACGATATATTTCCCTAATGCAACTTATGGCGCAAACTCTCTATGGAACTGGGATTTTTGTTTCCGGCGTCAAGGGGAAAGAACGGTTCAGATAAGTACGCTATTTCGCGCAGTCTTTGGTGATGCGGCAATGATGACTCGTGTCAGGCCTGTAATGGAGAGTCAATTTGGTAACCCGGGTGCGGATTTGCAGGGTGAGGTCAGAATGCTGCTGGGTTATTACGACAACCTGCAGCCAACCGCATCTCCTGTAGGTACACCTCATCCGCCAAGTTATTATATTTACGGGGCTGGCGGGAGTGCTTATTACAACCCGACCGACCCAAGTCCGGCTGGGGTAAACAATGATGCTGCTGGATTGACTACCTTCTTTGCGGAACTGCAGCCGACGTTCGTCACTACTACACAATGGGGAAATTCTAGCTTTCAGGCTTCGGTTCAGGCGGATGCAGCGCTTGTTTCGACTATGGGTGTTAAGCGGGTTGCCTACGAAGGTGGACCTAGTCTGGATAAATTAGGAACCACGGGGCAGTATCTTATTTTTAACGAGTTAGCACAGCAAGCTGTTGCCGATTCTCGAATGACATCGACACTGGTTGCAGCACATAATCTTTGGGCGGCTAATGGCGGAGATTTGCTGATGTACTTCACGTCAGTAGGCGACCAGCAATGGGGGTTTACTGAAAGTATTTTTAATCTGTCAACGCCGAAACTTGCTGCGATCACGTCTCTTAATGCGGCACCTGCGGTGCCTGTCACGTTTGGTACAACAGTTCCCGGAAGTATTTCAGGGTTGAGTGCTACTTACTGCGAGGGTGGATGTTATTCCTATCCGGCCAGCTTGGGATCGTGGGATTCTATTGCCGCCCCTTCAATTATAAGTGCATACAAAGCAGCAAATAACGGGAACGCGGGTAATTATAGCTATTGGTGGAGTTACACGTTCAACTCAATTGCTACAACAAATAAAACTTGGACGATTACGCTAACATTTAATAATTCGACGACTTCAACGGTTGATCTATATGTAGACGGGGTTTCAGTGGGCACGCAGGCGAGCACCAATGGAGCCTCTGTCACCTTTACGGCCAACTCAATTGCTCCCGGGCTTCATTCGATCATAGCGACATCCGCGGCAGGGTCTTACAACATAAAAACAATTGCGGTATCTCAGAACTAAGTAACGAACGTCAAATTAATTCATGTTTTGGAAAATCAAAATGAATAAAAGTATCAGCGCTCTTTTTGTTCCGGTTATTTTTTGTATATTGTTGTCTGGGTGTCTGGATGGAACTGCGAAAGTTGCTTCAGTTCCAACTACATCATCGTCTCCGGCCCCTGCCTCAAACAATGCCATACCTTTTGTTACATCGATCAGTCCTATACTGAACGCAAACAATGTGCCAACAAATACCGTTATTACGGCATTGTTTAGTACAACGATGAATCCTTCAACTATAACAAGTTCAACGTTTACGGTAAGTAACGGTGTCACGGGTACGGTGAGTTACAGTGGGTCAACGGCCAGTTTTACGCCATCGTCAAGCCTTGCCAGCAACTATAGTGGACCCTGATTTTCAGACAATAGATTAAGGTGGTAACCTGCTGAAATTGAGGAGCAGGTGATGAGCGAAACGAGGCGGAAGAATTTTACGGATGAGTTTAAGGCCAAGGTTGCACTT
>Ga0224559_1000334_pt1 | contig 32781 bp, 28 predicted proteins | sample 714S33034metaG_FD_180676 | JGI IMG/M metagenome (GOLD analysis project Ga0224559, IMG submission 180676) | Peat soil microbial communities from Stordalen Mire, Sweden - 717 S3 30-34 | ecosystem: Environmental > Terrestrial > Soil > Wetlands > Peat | place: Sweden: Norrbotten County, Stordalen... | reverse complement strand
CGTTCGTACCGCGAGATTGGCGCCGCCATCAACGTGCTCACCAAGGCAAGCGAGGATCTGCCAGCGACGGCCATCGAGCGCCTGCGCAAGATCGGCCGGCGCGCGGTGCCGCAGATCGAAACCGCCATGCACACCGCCTCGCCGCGTGGAAAGACCAACTTGGTTTCCGCCCTGGCCGCCATCGGCGAGCCGGAATCGGCGATGATTCTCCAGCACTTCGCCGTCTACGACAAAAGCCCCGAAGTGCGCAAAGCCTGCGAGGACGTGCTCGCGCAATGGGCTTCAAGCAGCGACCGCAAGGGCCCACCCGCAAAGCAAGCCCTCGCCCGCGTGCAGGAAAAGCGCCGGCTCGGCCTGGCCGAGTAGCGTGGGATCCGAAGTTAATATAGAAGGATATTGGCATCTGGAAGATTCACCTGTGCTCGGGCCCTTCCAGCTCGTCGAGCACGGGACGAACCTTGTCGATGTCGATCCCTGGTCGCAACCCCATGTCGCCCGCTATGAGGCGGACATGCCCCCCGCTGACGAATCCTCGAAAATCCCCGGCTAGACGGTGGGTCCCTCTTCCAGCGCCTCGCGAACCGCGAGGCGCAGGGATTCTTGCAAATGCGGGGGCACCGACGGCGTGGGCAAGGAGCTGCACACCGCCAAGGTGCGTTTGAGCGAATCACAGAGGCCCTTGCAATGAGGACAGCCATCCACGTGGCGTTCCATCTCCGCGCATAGCTCGGGACTGACCTCGTCTTCCAGCTTCTTGGAGAGCAGCGTCAGCACGTCGGGGCAAGTTGGCGTCGCGGGTTCGCTCGGCTCGCCCACCACGGGCCGCAGCCGCTGGCGCAGCGATAAGCGCGCTCGGTGCAACCGGCTCTTCACGGCAGACACGCTCAGACCAGTCACCCTCGCCACCTCGGGCGCCGAAAGGCCCTCAATGTCGCGTAGAAGCACGATTTCCCGCTCCTCCGCTGCCATGTCATCTAGGGCCGCGGCCACGATTTCCCTTACCTCGCGCCCGAGCAGCAGCTGCTCTGGACTGGGGTCAGGCTCGAACGCATTCTCCGCCACGGCCCGGTCGAGCGGCTCATGTCTGGCGGGGGTGCCCTTGGTGCGACGGCGCTTCTTGATACAGAAGCTGCGCGCCACCGTGTAGAGCCATGTCGAGATCGATGCATCGCCGCGAAAGTCGCGCAAGGTGCGGACGGCGGCCAGCAGGGTTTCTTGCGCGACGTCCTTGGCGTCTTCGGGGTCGCCACACATCTTCATGCCGAAGCCGAACACGCGCTGTTGATGCTTTCCGAGGAGCGTGGCCAGGGCTTCGCGGTCACCACCGCGCGCAGCCTGCAACAGCCGCTGGTCGTAAGCGCTGCAGGCTTCTTGTCCGTTCATGAAGCGATCCTAGCGCAAGTTCGGCGGTTGGCCCGCGTTCCCGCCCTTGGGTTCTTGCCGCGTCGATTTCCGAACCCTTTCCGACCGCAGCTGGCTCCAAGGGTGCGGAAGGAGATCGAGCATGGCGACCGTGGAGCTCAGACAGGGAAACTTCGGCATCACTGTGAAAAGTGGCATCGTCTTGGTGGACTGGTGGGCGCCCTGGTGCGGGCCGCGCCGGGTCTTTGCCCCGATCTTCTCTATCGTGCGAACATGAAAACCAAGATCATCGTCATCGGGGGAGTCGCGGGAGGTGCCACGGCCGCGGCACGCGCCCGCCGGATCAGCGAAGAAGCCGAGGTCACCGTCGTCGAGCGCGGGCCGTACGTTTCCTATGCCAACTGCGGACTGCCTTACTTCATCTCGCGCGACATCGAAAAGCGATCCGAGCTGTTACTGCAAACGCCCGAGGGCTTCGATGCTCGCTACCGCGTACGCGTTCTGCTCGAAACCGAGGCCATCGAGATCGATCGGTCTGGCAAGAGAGTCCTGGTGCGTGGCAAGGACGGCGAGTCGTGGCTGGCCTACGACAAGGTCATCCTCGCCCAGGGCGGAAATCCGATCACGCCCGCCATGCCCGGAGCCGACGCGCCCTACGTCTTCAAGCTGTGGACTATCCCAGACATGGACCGCATGCACGCCGCCATCGAGAAGGACAAGCCGCGCACCGCCGTCGTGGTCGGAGGTGGGTTCATCGGTCTGGAGATGGCCGAGGCGCTGAAGAAGCGCGGACTGGCGACAACGGTGGTCGAGCTCTTGCCGAGCGTGATGGCGACCATGGATCCGGAGTTCGGTCACCAGATCGCCTCGGTATTGGGGGAGAATGGCGTGAAGGTCTTGACCTCCGCGAAGGTCGAATCGATTGACGACCGAGCCGTCGTGCTTGACGACGGGCGCCGTCTGCCCGCGGATCTCGTGCTGTTCTCCGTCGGGGTTCGGCCAGAGCTTGCGCTGGCACGCAAGGCAGGACTTGAAATTGGGCCAAGCGGCGGACTCCTGGTCGATGACCACCTGCGCACGACCGACCCCGACATCTATGCCGCCGGCGACATGCTTGAAGTTCTGCACAAAGTCTCGGGCCGGCGCGTGCGCGTGCCGCTCGCGGGTCCGGCCAATCGCCAGGGGCGCATCGCGGCCTCGAATGCGCTTGGCCTGGACATGCGCTACAGCGGCGCGCTCGGCACCAGTGCCGTCAAGATCTTCGAGTCAACCGCCGCCATGACGGGTTTGTCCGAACGGGCTGCGCGCGAGGCCGGCTTCGCCGTCGGCGTCGCGGTCATCTACAAAGGCCACCACGCCGGCTACTATCCAGGCGCCGAGGAGCTGTCGCTCAAGCTCGTCTACGACAGGAAGACAGCTCGCCTGCTCGGCGCCCAGGCGTTCGGCCGGGCCGGTGTCGACAAGCGCATCGACGTGATTGCGACCGCGCTGGCCGGCAAGCTCACGCTTCACGATTTGGCCGAACTCGACCTCGCGTACGCGCCGCCCTATTCGACGGCCAATGACCCGATCAACCTGGCCGCGTTCATCGGCATCAACGATCTTTCGGGCTTCAGCCCGCTCGTGTCCGCCGCGGAACTCAAGGCCGAGTTGGCCACGCCCAAGCCACCCGTCGTCCTGGACGTGCGGACCCTTGGTGAATACGAGGCATCGCATCTTGCAGGCGCCATGCACCTTCCGGTGGACGATCTGCGCTTCGAACTCGATCGCCTGCCTAAAGACCGGCGCATCGTCGTGCACTGCAAGTCGGGTTTCCGCGCGCATCTGGCGGTCCGCATCCTCAAAGAACGAGGTTTTGCCGACATCGCCAACCTGACCGGCGGATACATGAGCATGCTCGCCGAAGGCGGCTTCAATTGGGAGACTACGTGAACACTCTGACCTATGTCGCAATCGGAATCGTAGCAGTCATCATTCTCAAACGACTTCTTGGAGGTGGAAAAGTGGCATCGAGCATCGTGAAGCAAAAGTTGGAATCTGGCGCAACCATCGTCGACGTCCGCACGCCCGACGAATTTCGCGATGGCGCCTATCCAGGGGCGAAGAACATTCCACTCTCCGACCTCGGTCGTCGCATGGCCGAGATCCCCAAGGACAAACCCGTCGTCCTCTACTGCGCCTCGGGCGCGCGCAGTTCATCGGCTGCACGTGCGATGAAGCAGGCGGGTTACGCCGACGTCATCAACGCTGGCGGCCTCGGCGACATGCCCCGCTGAGACGGCGAAGGCCCCGCGGCCGGCGGCAGGGCCTGCCTGCTCCTTTCGCCAGCGGCAATGAACCTAGGCGCCGGGGTTGAGCGCGACAAGCCAGGGGCGTCACGCACATGCTCACGAAATAGGAGGCGATCATGCTCACCGCCACCGTGGTGGCGAGCGGCACGAAGAGTTTCTTGGCCAGGCCCACCAAAAGAACCACGGGAAGCAGCACCGCCATGGTGGTCAATGTCGAGGCGAGCACCGGCAGCGCCACGGCATTGGCGCCTTCCAGCGCCGCCTGGTACGCGCCAAGCCTTTGACGACGATGGAGGTGATTCGATGCCGAAGATGCAGCACCAAGATCGTGGCGGCCAGAATCCATTGCCCGCCCGGTTGGCTCTAACCGTTGTCCACCCATCCAACACGTCATCTGGAGCGAAACCAACATGCCGATCTACGAGTACGAAATCCTGAACAAGGACGGAACCCCAAAGGGCATTTTCGAGACCACACAGAAGATGAGCGAGCCCGCCCTCACCAAGCACCCAGTGACTGGTGAACCGGTCCGCCGAATCCTATCGGCCACGTTCATCGGCTCTGGGGCATCGAACAGTGGTGCCGACCACGCAAGCGACACTTGCGCCACTGGCAGCTGCGGTATTCCTTCCTCGGGTTGCTGCGCAGGCGGCAACTGCGGCTGGGACTGATTTCTAGAAAGGCATCCGCTGGGAGAATCCTTTTCTCCGAGCCCGGCTCCCAGGGGTGTGCGAATCCTACATGTCATTGCAAACCGGACAAGCCTCGGCCTCCACGGTTGGGCACTCACCGCAGCGGTTCTCTCGCTGCCATCTCTAGCCACTGCAGCGCCCTTCACCATCGAAGACGCGATCCGCGAGACCTGGAGGCAGAATCCGGCCATCGCCAGCAGTGGCGAGATGGTGGCCGCGGCCAGAGCAGATGCCGATGGCGCGCAGGATGGGCGTTTGCCCAGCATCCTTCTTTCGGCGAAGGCCGTCGCCACCAACGAGCCCATGTCGGCTTTCGGACTCAAGCTCGACGAACAGAGGATCACGACTGCCGATTTCGATCCCAACCGGTTAAATGCTCCTGCCAGGGTAGGTGGCGTTGGGCTGGGTGCCACCGTGATGCAACCCATCTACATGGGTGGCCGACTAACCACTGCCTCGCGTGCCGCCTCGGCGCAGGCTGAGGCAGAAACCTGCTCGCACGAGCGACGCATGCAGGAGATGGCGCTGCAGGTGGTTCAAGCCTACTTTGGCGCGCAGGTTGCGGCCGAGGGGCTCAAGTTCGCGGAGGACGTGCTAGCGCAAGCGCGCGAGACTGAAAGCTTCACCCGTTCGCGCAATCAACAAGGGCTTGCGCTTGATGCTGATGTCGCCCGAGTAACCGCATTTCGCGCGCAAGCCGAGGCGGAGAACAGCGTCGCCAAGCAACGCCTGGATTCTGCGCGCGCAATGCTCGTGTTGTTGGCGGGCGAGCAAGCCGCGACGGGTGACCTGGGTTCACCGCTTGTCGTCGCAGAAGCTTCCGTGAATCCTGAAAACACTAGCCATCAACGAGCCGACCTCAAGGCCGCCGAGCTTCGTGCCGAGGCTGCACGCGCCATGGTTGCAGCCACACGTGGAAGCATGCTTCCCGAGGTGATGGCCCAGGCCACGCTGGAGACCATGCGGTCGGATTTCACTCAAGGAGCAACCTGGTACAGCCTGGGCCTGGTCGCCCGCTGGCGGCTGTCCGTCACGGACCTTCGAACGACCAACGCGGCCTCGTTGCGCGCCAGCGCCGCGGAAGATGCTCGACGATGGCAAGATCGGAAGGCAACCTTTGAAGTCGACGAGGTCCAACGTGCCTTGCGGTCGGCGCGATCGCGGGGACAGTCCGCGCTCGAAGCTGTAACCGCCTCTGAGTCCGCGCGCACCCTGCGCATGGCACGCCATCGTCAGGGGCTACTGCCACTGACCGAAGTTCTCGACGCCGAAGCCGGCCTTGCCGGTGCACGGACGCTTCTACTGAGCAGCGAGTACGACGCCCGCGTCGCCGCAGCCCAGCTTCAATTCGCATTCGGCAAACCCATCGAAGGAGTACGACCATGATCCGTTCATCAAGCATCGGCGCGACCATCGCGCTTGCCATCACCCTTGGCCAAGGAAATCAGGTCCGGGCCGAGCCGCATCCGGTGACCGTGCACCTTGCGGAAGCTGCGACCGATAGCACCGTGCCACTTTATGCGGCCACCCTGGCGCCCGTGCACCGGGCAACGGTTTCCACGCGTCTGGCGGCAACGGTCCAAAGGGTGCTCGTGGCCGAGGGCACGCACTTCAAGCGCGGGCAGCTCCTCGTGACGCTGTCGAATGACGAGGTTCAGGCCCAGGTCGCGGCCTCGACGACAGCTCTTGCCAACGCAACAGCCTACGAGCGGCGCATATCAGAGTTGACAAGCCAGCGCGCCGCTACGCCAGTCGAGCTGGAAGCGGCCCAGGCCCAGCGCGCGCAGGCCGCTGCGGCGCTGGCGGGCACACGAGCCAGTCTCGCTTACACGCAGTTGAGGGCACCGTTCGACGGCGTCGTGCAGGCCCGCCGAGTAAGCGCTGGTGATTTTGTCGGTCCAGGACAGCCGCTGGTCGAGATTGAAGGCGCTGGACTTGAAGTGCAGGCGACACTGTCCGAGGAAGAGGCTGGATCGCTCCATATCGGGCAGCGAATCAAATTCGAAGCCGACAGCCGGCACGGCGAGGCAGAGATCACCGCTCTCACGCCCGGCGGTGATGCGCTTTCGCATCGGCGAGCGCTGCGCGCCAGGGTCACCGACCGGGTATCCGAATTCCGCTCGGGCGCGTTCGTCCGCATGCAGATCCCAGGCGGCATCCAGCCAACGCAGCGACGTGTTCCCCAAAGTGCGCTCGTCCAGCGCGGCGACTTAACCGGCGTGTTCGTGGCCGAGAATGGCCACGCCCGTTTGCGCTGGTTGTCTCTGGGCGAGACGTCGAGCAACGATGTCGTCGTGCGCGCCGGGCTATCTCCGAGCGAGTCGGTCATCGATGCGCCCGGCAGCCTGCGTGACGAGCAAGCCGTGGAGATCGACAATGCCCGCTGAGCGAGAGATTGGCTTTGCCGGCCGAGTCGCGCAGACCTTTCTGCGCAGCAAGCTGACACCGCTTATTGTGGTCGCCTCACTGTTGCTTGGTCTAGCGGCGGTCTTCCTCACGCCTCGTGAAGAAGAGCCTCAGATTGTTGTCCCCATGGTGGACGTCATCGTGCCCATGCCTGGTGCCACGCCGGTCGAGGTGGAATCCCAACTGACGACACCGCTCGAACGCCGCATGTGGGGCTTGCCAGGCGTCGAGTACCTCTACAGCACCAGCCGCCCCGGGGCCGCCCTGCTCACGATTCGCTTCAAGGTGAACGAGCCTCTCGAACCCAGCTTGGTCAAGGTCCATCAAGAGCTGGCGGCCCACCCAGAGCTCATGCCTGCCGGTGCCCTGCAGCCGGTGGTTCGTTTGCTGACCATCGACGACGTGCCGTTCTTGAACCTGACCTTGCACGGTGAACACCAGGCACCCGGTGTTCTACGGGCTGTGGCCGACGAGGTGGCGCGCGAATTGGCCGATGTGCCACAGACCGCCCAGGTTCACGTCCTCGGCGGCGCCCGTCGCGTGGTGCGCATCGAACCCGATCCCGAACGCTTGCGCACGCTACAGGTCTCTCTCGCCGAATTGGACCCTGCGCTGCGTGCTTCGCAGGCGCAATTGCCCGCAGGCGCGCTGGTCGACGCTAACAAGCGGGTCGAGCTGGAGGCCAAAGGATACGCGTTGTCGGCCGCCGATTTGCGCCGCGTGGTCGTGGCCACGCGCGGAGATCGCCCGGTGTATTTGGAAGACGTGGCGCGCGTGACGGATGGTCCCGAGCCCGAGCCCGCCATCGTCGTGACGGCGAAGAAGGGACAGCCCGGCTTCGAGCAAGCAGTGGCAATTGCGGTGGCGAAGCGACCAGGTACCAACGCCACTGACCTGGCGACGCGCGTGCTCGGCAAGGTCGAGGCACTCAAGGGCCGGCTTATCCCCTCGTCGATCACCGTGGACGTGACCCGCAACTACGGCGAAACCGCGGGCGAAAAATCGAACGAGCTCATCGAGCATCTCCTTATCGCCACCCTTTCCGTAATCGCGCTCATCTTGCTCGCCATGGGCTGGCGTTCGGCAGTCATCGTGGCCATCGCGGTTCCGGTCACTCTAGCGCTGACCCTGCTGCTCACGTACTTGTTCGGCTACACACTCAACCGCGTGACCTTGTTTGCGCTCATCTTCTCCATCGGCATCTTGGTGGACGACGCCATCGTCGTGGTCGAAAACGTGCACCGACACCTCTACCTTCCCGGGCCCAAGCGCAGCTTCGCTCGCACCGTGATCGACGCCGTGGACGAGGTTGGCAACCCGACCATCCTTGCCACCTTCGCCGTTGTCGCAGCCATCCTGCCGCTGGCGCTGGTGCGCGGCCTCATGGGCCCGTACATGCGGCCCATTCCCATCGGCGCCAGCGTGGCCATGATGTTCTCGCTGGCCATTGCCTTCATTGTCAGCCCCTGGGCGGCCATGATCGTCTTTCGCAAGAAGGCCCATTTGCCCGACACCGACGAGACGGGTCTGCACCCCGCGGATCCGAGCTACGAGGCTCCCTCGCAAGAAACCGACGACGTCACGGCCCACCCCGAGTCGCGACCCGAGACCATCTGGACCTGCATGCACCGGACCATCACACGAAAGCTGCTGGGATCCACCGGCGCCCGCTGGGCTTTCGTGGGTGGACTGGTTTTGCTCTTGGGTGGTGCGGCAGCTTTGGTCGGCGCTGGCACGGTCAAGGTCAAGATGTTGCCCTTCGACAACAAGGCCGAGTTCCAGGTTCAGCTCGACATGCCCGCGGGAACGCCCCGCGAAGACGCCTTCGTCGTCGGCCAGGCCCTGGCGCGCAGAGTGCTGGAAGAGCCCGAGGCGCTCGACGTCCAGGTCTACGCTGGCGTGGCCGCGCCCTTCACCTTCGTCGGCATGGTTCGCCACAGCTTCTTCCGGGATGCGCCCGAGCAAGTCGACTTGCAGGTCAACTTGGTGCCCAAAGGCAAGCGCAAGGCGCAAAGCCACGCCATCGTCATGCGCCTGCGGCCCGCCCTGGAAGAGATTGCCAGCGCCAAGGGCGGCCGTCTCAAGCTGGTCGAGATTCCGCCCGGTCCCCCTGTGCTCGATACTCTGGTCGCCGAACTTTACGGCCCCAGCACGGCCGAACGCGATCGCCTAGCGAAGGAGACCCTCGCGGCCTTTCACTCCACCGTGGGCGTTGTCGACATCGATTCGACGCTGAACCCAACCTCGCCCAAGATTTCCATCGACATCGATCGCGAGAAGTCCGCCCTGCACGGGGTTGCACCCGCTGCCGTGGTTCAGACCCTGGCAGCCGCCGGATACGGCGCACAACTGGGGCTTTTCCACGGCGGGCACGGAGCCAATCAGATCCCCATCATCCTGCAGTTGGCGCCAGCCCAGCGCAGTCGCATCGACCAACTATTGCAGTTGACTGTTCCCGGTGTTCGCGGTCCGGTCCCACTCTCCGAACTGGTGCATACCACCGCCGGGCTCGCCGACCCCGACATCTTCCACAAGAACCTCATGCCCGTGTCCTACGTCTTTGGCGATCTGGCCGGCACCATCGAAAGCCCGGTCTACGCCCTGGCTGCTCTCAACAAGAAGCTCGACAACCTAAGGAGCGCCTCGGGCGAAGTTGTACCGCGCTTTGGGCTCAACCTGCCCACCGACACCGAGCATCCGTCTCTCAAGTGGGACGGCGAGTGGCACATCACTTTGGAGGTGTTCCGCGATCTCGGCCTCGCCTTCGCGGCGGTACTGATCCTCATCTACGTCTTGGTTGTCGGCTGGTTCCAGAGCTTCACGGTTCCGTTGGTTATTCTGGTTCCCATTCCACTGTCGCTGATCGGCATCATCCCGGCCCATTGGGCGATGGGCAGCTTCTTCACCGCGACCAGCATGATCGGCTTCATTGCCGGAGCCGGCATCATCTTACGCAACAGCATCATCTTGGTGGACTTCATCGAGCTGAAATTGCGCGAGGGCATGCCGCTGGCCCTGGCCGTCGAGGAAGCGGGCGTGATCCGATTTCGCCCCATGGTGCTCACCGCAGCCGCCGTTTTGGTCGGCAGCGCAGTCATGCTGGCCGACCCCATTTTCCAAGGCTTGGCCATCGCACTCATGGCCGGCCAAGTCGCGGCGACCTTGCTCTCTCGCCTCGCCGTCCCGCTTCTCTACTACATGTTGGCTCGCCACGGTCGCGCGGCCGAGCTTCAGCGTGAGGGCGCACGATCCGGGCCCGCCGAACTTGCCGCTATCATCCCTCTGTCTCGCACCGGGAGTACCCCATGACCATCGATCGCATCGTCTTCGCCGTAGCCGGCACACTCGTACTTCTGAGCGTGGTACTCACACTCGCCGTCGGCCCGTGGTTCCTGGCCATCGCGGCGCTCGTCGGCACCAACATGCTTCAAAGCGCCTTCACCAAGTTCTGCCCCCTGGCCGTGATCCTTCGCCGGGCCGGCGTGTCCGAGTCAGCGTGACGGCATGTCCTTGAGCCCTCCACCGTTGGTGACGTCGGAAAGGCCGTTCTTCTCCAGATCACCACGGCAATCCCAAGGACTTGCAGCAATAGGTCGCCAGACTGGACGATCCAGGGCGCGACGAGTGGCAGCGGCCGGATGTTGCGTTGGCTGACCACAGCAGGATTCCCATCGCGCCCCACAGATCTCGCAGGTCTGGGTCAGGTTGCCGCCCATGATCGAGATGTTGCACGAGGCACCCGCAGCGGTGCACGTGCCGCCCGCGCAGCAGGCCGCACCGGCGCCACCGCAAGTCTCGCAAGTGCCTCCATTGCTCGTGGCGTTCGCCACACAGGAAGTCCCAGCCACCGTGCATCGAGGCCATTCCTCAGAGCCAGGAAGATTGTGGCGAAGGAGGCAGCGGTTTCTCCAACTTCTGCCCACGCGAGCGGAAGTAGACGGAGATGCAGTGGTGTCGTTGCGCCTGGAGTTCGCGGTGCTGGTTCAATAGCCCACCTGCAAACGGCCGATAAGGATCTCTTCCGTATTGCGGTCGGCAGTCGCCTTGCCACTCTTGGCGCCTCCGGTGAATGCGGTCTGGTCATAACTCGCCGCAAGCCGCAGGCTCTGCGTGAGGTACCAACTCACGACGACGCCGAATCCCTGGGCTTTGGCGACAGACTTGGTCGGGTCGGCAAGGCCCGGGAATGCCGAGCCGTCGATGGCCAGCCAGTTGTAGCGGACACCGATTTCAAGCGCCCCAAGTGTACCGGCCTCTAAATTGAACGGGTTTCGCACGTGGGGACCTTCGTAGGTGCGATCCCCTCCGATGACATAGGCGGCGGTCACATGGCCAGCCGAGTTGGTGACCGTGGAATCGGCGCCATTCTTGTCGACCGCTTGGCTCTCGCGGATGTATTCCGCTTCGAGGCCAACTGGACCGTAGTAGTAATAGAATTGTGGGTTGAGCCGCGTGTGGCGGTGCAACGCGATGATCGTCTGGGTCGGATCCGTGGTACTGGCGAGGTAAGAGAAGACGGTGTTCTGTCCAATCGACTTGAACGAGCCAAGCCAAGTTCCAGTGACCGCACCGCCGGAGATTGCTGCACTTCCCTTCTCGGAGCCGGTTTCAGCGGCAAAGCCGATACCCAATCGCCCCAGGCAGTGCAAGGTCGCGTCCGCAAAAGGCTGTACGAACACACGTCCAGCCCATGTTTTCGAGTAGCTACTGTCGACGTCGTTGAGAGCGGAATCGGGCACTCCATTGAGAAGGTCGGCCTCATAGCGAACGAGCCCTCCAGCGATATCGCCCCAAAGCTGAACACCAACATCTCGTTGAGAGGACAAATCCTGATCGAGTGCGCGCTCGAGGAATACCAGATTGTTGTCCGACTGCAGCCTTTCGAGACCCACCGGTGGCTTGAACTTGCCCGCGCGCAGGCGGAGCCAACTGAAGGGATGCACGTCGATGTATGCATCGAAGAGTTGAAGCGTCCCGCCGGCAAAGTCCGGCGTGATCAGCGCATCCGCAAGCCCAGCCAATCTGACCTCGATGGTAGGTCGGGCTCGGCGAACCAAGAACGTGTCCAGATCCCTCAACGAATCGTCGCCGATGAAGCGACGTCCGTCGATCTGTAGCTGGCCGTGAATTCGCACCTGGTACTGGCGATCGGGGCTGCTGATACCGAAACCCGCCTCCTCTGCCGTTACGACAGGGGAGGTCCGAGAACCCGTTGCCTGGACCTCCAGCTCGAGTTGGCGGACGGCAGTCTGCGTGCGCCGGTCGATGTCGTCGATTCGGCTTTGTAGGGCATCGGAGGAAGGAGCGGGGACATCTGGCCGCGACGCCTCGGGTGATGCGGCCGCCGCGCCTGTACCAGCGGTATACGCGTCCGTCGGCACGGGCGCTGGGCCGTCGTCGGCTTGAGCGGTCCCCGGCGGCGAGGCCAAGAACGCAAGCACGGCCAGCGTGGCATGAGCCCCGAAGAGTCGTGGATGTGGAACGGTGCGATTCATGGAGTCTCCTTTGTGGATTGTGTTGGCACCAAGGCCATGCGCGATCATGGAGTCCACTATAGCAGACGCATTCTATCATAAAGGACATTATCTCCTTTGGCTGCGCGAAATTCAAGAATGGTCGAAATGCGCAGCGAGCCCTTGCGGCGGACGAACGTCCCCGGTTCAGCTGGCGGTCAGCTGTTCACGGACGCGCATGCGTGGCGAGCTCGTCGATGGTCTCCACGGTTCGCGTGAGCTGCTCGGACCCGATGTAGATGTGGGGAGCGAGGCGCAGCCGCCCGAGTCGCTCTTTGGCCAGGATGCCTTGCGCGCGAAGCTGTTGAGCAAGCAAACGGCAATCCACGCCGGGCTTGTCCACGGCCAGGATGCCGCTGTTTGGCGCTGAGACGCGCTTGTAGGCCGAGCGAAATCCGACCGCCTCTAGGCCACGCCAAAGTTCGTCGGTGAGCTGATGAATGCGCGCCTGCACCGACTCGAACCCAAACTTTTCCAGCCAGTCGAGGCTCTCCGCGAAGTAGACCCAGTCGTTGTAGTTGGATGTCGAGTAGGTGTAGCGGTCGGCCGTTGGCTTGAAGGTCGTTTGGTATGGGAGGTACACGCTCGGATTGGCCATGGCGTCCGTGCCTTTGAACACCGGGTTCAATGTGGAGAGAACTTGGTTGTCGACGACCAGGACTCCTAGACCGAGTGGTCCGAGAAGCCATTTCCAGGCCGAAAACGCCAGGACACACGGGCCGAGGGCGCGGAAATCGATGGGAACCTGCCCTACTCCCTGCGCACCATCGATCACAAGGCGTATCGCGCGTTCGTGGCAGAGCGGGGCTATCTCGGCAAGCGGCAGAGGCAGCCCCGTGCACCAGTGCACCATCGACATGGCCGCCACACGTGTGCATGGGCCGAGCGCCTGGCGGAAGTTGTGTAGAAACTCATCGGGGGTCGGGGCCAGTGGCACCGAGCGCAGCGTGACTCCGCGCGACTGCCAAGTCTGCCAGGGATAGACGTTGCTTGGATATTCGTCCGCCAGCACAAGGATTTCGTCGCCGGGCGAGAGGTCGAGCCCAAGGCTGACCATGTGCATGGCCTCGGCCGTGTTGTGCACGAGCGCGATCTCGTCTGGACTGGCATGAAGCAGGCGTGCGAGCGCGGTCTTGAGCGTGTGCCCCAGAGCGACGGGGGAATACCCCGACGGGCCGGGACCGTGCTCGGCGCACTTGGCAAAGTAGTCATGCATGCGCTCGACGATGTGGCGTCCGGTTGGCGTCGTACCGCAGTTGTTCAACCAAACCCAACGGTCGTTGACGGGATAGGCATCCTGGGCTGTCTTCCAATTCGGCGTCATTTTGTCCAAGAGCCTACTCGATCACCAAGTGTTCTCTATAGAAGATGTTTCGGTCATGTACAAGAATATCTCATGGGAGCCAAGTTGCTTCCCCCGCAGCACGAAATGGACAGCCATTGTTGATTCAGAAGCAAGGTGGGGACGCTCCGGAGGCGCCGAGCACAAACGGCTGCTAGAGAAATCACCTGTTTGCCTGGACCAGATACCCTGGAGGTCGGGCCTCCTTTTTGCAGAGGTCTCTCACCACAATGAGCAGACGCTCCACGGCCTGCGCCGAAGATAGCTGCGATATTCGAGAGCTGGCGTCGCACGACGCTATCAGAAGCCTATTGGCGCAGCGGTATGGCTCCGCACAGGCACCCGAGCCCTTCGCTATCGACAATACGTTGGAGCATATCCTTGCCCACCGGTCGGTGCGCCGGTTCTTACCCAGAGCCGTCTCCGATCAGACCCTGGAATTTCTCGTGGCCGCCGCGCAATCGGCCCCCACTTCTTCCAATCTCCAGTTGTGGAGTGTGGTAACTGTGTCCGATCCGGAACGGAGACGGGAGCTGGCCAAGGTTGCTGGCGGTCAGTCCCATGTCGAACGGAGTCCATTGTTCCTGGTCTGGCTGGCGGATCTCCACCGCATCTCTGAAATCGCCGACCGGCGCCGGACAAGCAAAGATGCCGTCCCGTATCTCGAAACGTTTCTGAGCGCGGTGGTGGATACTGCGCTCGCCGCGCAGAATGCGGTGGTCGCGGCCGAGTCGCTCGGGCTTGGGACGGTCTACATCGGGGCGGTCCGAAATCAACCGAACCGGGTTGCCGAAATCCTGTCTCTGCCCCCAAACGTATTGGCCATTTTCGGAATGTGCGTGGGTTGGCCCGATCCCGAAATCCAGACAGCCATCAAGCCGCGGCTACCACAGGAGGTCGTGCTCCATCGGGATGTCTACCGTTCGGTGGAAAACCATCTCAGAAGTTTGGAAGTCTACGACCGCGAAGTGGTCGAGTTTCAGCGCCGGACCAAGAATTCTAGCCAGAAATCCTGGACCGAAAAGGCCGCCGAAGGCATTGCGACCGTCGCGGCCCTGGGCGGACGGCATATCCTTCGTGACGAGTTGGTTGCTCGCGGTATTGGACTTGAATGACGTCAAGCCGTTACGCGGGCGAGAACGCGGCCGTCGGTATCTACCTTGAAGGCGAGTGGGACCAGGCTGATGCCATACTTGCGCGCTAGATCGGGGCGTTTGGAGACGTCCACCAATGCCAGCGGTATGCCCTGGGCGGCGAGGCTTTTTTCCAACGTCTGACAGTCGGAGCAGCGCGGGTGGGTGAACTGAACGACGAGCCCCGATTGCCCCGAGGCGCCGATCTCTTGCAGGTCGATGCGGGCAACCCGCCTTGGACCAATTCCCCGCAAGGTCGCCAGCAAACGGTACATCTCGCACCCCACGCACAGACCGGAGACCGCGGCCAACAGCGCCAGGGCAGCGACCAGCAATCCCAGCGCCCAGCCCAGCCGGTGATAGCCGGCCAGATGCGCGACCGAGGCGGCCGAGAGAAAGACAAGGCCGACCCAGTTGGCGAAGCGAACCGGTCTGGCATCCTTGATCGGGCCAGGCCCCAAGCGCGGCTGGACCAGCTTGAAGTAGATGAAGCAGGCCAGACACAGTCGCGGCCCGAAGGTCAGGGTGAGCGCAAGCTGGAGCGCCGCCAGCGACAGAAGCGGCCAGAAGCCGAGCAGAAATGCCAGGAGCGCCGCTGCCCCAATCATGCCCTGATTGAAGCGGGGCGCTCTGGCGTCGATGATCGGGGTTCCTGCCACTAACCAATTCCTTCGAAAAGCACCGTCGAGATGTAGCGCTCGCCAGAGTCGGGCAGGACCACGACGAAGGTCTTTCCCGCGAACTCGTCCAGCTTGGCCAGGCGCAAGGCAACGGCGGTGGCGGCACCACTGGAAATACCGCTCAGGATGCCTTCAACACTCGCCAGGCGGCGGGCGGTTTCGATGGCCTCTTCGTCGGTGGCGAGCTCGACGCGGTCGACGAGGGAGAGATCCAGGGTGTCTGGAACGAAGCCGGCGCCGATGCCTTGGATCTTGTGTTTTCCCGGCTGCAGCGGCTTGCCGGCGCGGGTTTGGGTCAAGACTGGACTGGCGGTTGGCTCGACGGCCACCGAAGTGATGGCCTTGCCCTTGGTCTTCTTGATGTAGCGTGAAATGCCCGTGATGGTGCCACCCGTGCCCACGCCCGAAACCAGCACGTCGATGGCGCCGTCGGTATCGTTCCAGATTTCGGGCCCGGTCGTCTGCTCGTGGATGCGCGGATTCGCTTGGTTCTTGAATTGCTGGGGCAAGAAGTAGCGATCGGGTTCGCCGGCCGCTATGGATTCGGCGCGACGGATCGCTCCGGGCATGCCTTCCGCGCCCGGGGTCAGCACCAGGGTCGCACCGAACGCGGCCAGCACCCGCCGACGCTCAAGGCTCATGGTCTCGGGCATGGTGAGCGTCAGCTTGTAGCCGCGCGCGGCGGCCACGAAGGCCAGCGCGATGCCAGTATTGCCGCTGGTAGGCTCGATGATCTCCGTGCCCTTGCCAAGAACGCCGCGCTCTTCGGCGTCCTTGATCATGGCCGCGCCGATGCGGCACTTGACCGAATAGGCCGGGTTGCGACCTTCGATCTTAGCCAGCACGGTGGCCTTGGCTCCCGTGGCGATGCGGTTGAGTTTGATGAGCGGCGTGCGGCCGATGGACAGGGAGTTGTCGGCAAAGATGGTGGACATGGGGCTATTTCCTTTCGACGACGACGAGAACCTCCTCCGCGTGGAGATTATCCTCCGGGCGGAGTGCGCGGACGGAGCCTTCGGAAAAGCTGTGGCCCGAGACGAGGCGGGCACCCGACACCGCGATCCAGTCGAGCAGATCCTGCAAGGTGAACGGGTGGATGTTGTCCGAGTCGTACCAGGGAAAGGGCAAACGTTCGGTTACCGGCATGCGCCCGTGGGCGACCAGATTCACGACGACTCGCCAATGGGCGAAGTTGGGAAAGGACACGATACCCTGGCGTCCAACCCGCAACATCTCACCCAGCATCAGCCGCGGCTTGGCCAGGGTTTGCAGGGTCTCTTCCAGAATCACCACGTCGTAACTGCCGTCGGGAAAACGGCTTAGCCCCTCGCCAAGATCGGCCTGCAAGACAGAAACACCACGCATAGTTGCGGCCAGCACGGCGTTGGCATCGATCTCGACGCCTTGACCTTGGACCTGGCGTTCGCGCTGCAAGCGCTCCAGCAATTGTCCGTCCCCGCAGCCCAGGTCCAGGACGCGCGCGCCGGGCCTGATTTCGCGGGTGATGACTTCATCCTGCCAGCGACCGTGACTGCCAAGACGGGGATGGGCTCGTCCATTGCGCGAACTTGCAAGCTCTACCACCTCGGCGACGCGCCACTCGAAAAGGCCCGGCGGCAGACGTTCCAAGTCGCGCTCGTCAAGCAGTCCGGGGTCGATGCGGGGATCGTCTGGCAAAGGCATGGCTTCTAGTTGGAAAGAAATCCGTTCACGATGCTGGCCACGGTTTCGGGTTCGAGGAGAAAGGAGTCGTGGCCAAAGCGCGAGGACAGGTTGGCGTAGGTGACCTTCTTGCCGCTCTTGATGAGAGCAAGGGCCAGATCGCGGCCGGATTCGGGCGGGCACAGCCAATCGGAATCGAAAGACACGACGAGCACGCGCGCCTGAATTCTCCGGCACGCCTCGGTAACATCGCCTCCACCCCAGACGGATGCGTCGTAGTAGTCCATGGCGCGGGTGAGATACAGATAACTGTTGGCGTCGAAGCGCTCTACGAACCTCTTGCCCTGGTGGGCCAGGTAGCCTTCCACGGCAAATTCCACGCCGAAACCACCGCCAGGCGCCGAAGTTCCGGCTTCCAAACGCCGGCCAAACTTTTGCTGCATGCCCTCGTCCGAGAGATAGGTAATGTGCGCCAGCATGCGCGCCGACGCCAGTCCGGCCGCGGGAGGATCCTTGCCGTAGTAGTCTCCATTCGCGAAGTTGGGGTCATTGAGGATGCAGGTTCGGCCCACGGCATTGAAGGACAATCCTTGGGCCGATAGCCGCGCACCGGCCGCCATGACGAGCGTCCGCTCCACCCTCTCGGGAAAGCGCAGGGCCATCTCGAGCGCCTGCTGACCGCCCACCGAACCTCCCACCACGGCGTACAGGCGCTCGATGCCGAGCGCATCGAGCAACCGTGCGTGGAGTTCGGCCCAATCCCCGATGGTGACCTTGGGAAAGCGAAGGCCGAAGGGCGCGCCCGAAGCTTCATCGATGGATGACGGACCTGTCGTGCCGTAGCAACTGCCGAGCACATTCGGGCAGATGACGAAAAAGCGTTCGGTGTCGATGGCCTTGCCCGGCCCAATGATGGCGTCCCACCAGCCTGGCTTGCGTGCGCGCCATAGCCGGCCGGTGTCTTGCGCGTTCGTATCCCAGCCCGCCGCATGCGCATCGCCCGACAGGGCGTGCGCCACGAACACCACGTTGTCCTTTCCCTCGGAAAGGATCCCATAGGTTTCGTATTCCACGTCGATGGGACCAAGTCGGCCGCCCAGTTCCAAACCAAAAGGAGCATCGGCGGTCACGAGCCGGATGGTCTTGGCCCGGGTCCAGCCAACCGTGGCAGGGGACACAAGTGCTGTTCCTTGGTCCGCGGCAAAGGGCAGCGCAATCAAGCGATCGACGGAAGCGAAATGGGCCGGTGCGACGTTCACTGAATGCCCGCTCCATGCGTATCGGCCTTCCGAATCATGATGGAATTCTGATGGGGCGTCGGCGGGTCGTCAAGACAAAGTTCTCTAAACAAAGACATATGTCTATCCAGCGGCGATGGGCCTATTCGAGCGACGCAAAGACCCCGTGCGCCGTTGCCGTGGTCGAGGGTTGGTCCTTTAGACCGACCCGGATCCGTCGCGCTTGAGGGCCTCGATGATCCCTTCCGTGGCCTGTTCGATGATCGTTGCTCGCTTGGGCGGCTTGATGTCCTCGATGCCGAAGGGGTTGCCTTCCAGCTTGTAGAACTGGTCCACGGGGATCACTTCCAGTTCCATCTTGGGGAGAAGGTCGTGCAGCAATCTGGAAGCGCATTGAATGGAGCAGCCTTCCAGTACCGTTGCGCGAACGAAGCGCCGAACCAAGGTGGTTTGGCCAGGCTTCTTGGCGGATGCGTCGTCGAGTTCAAGCCGAACCATGCGTTCGGGAGGCAGCCGACGACAAACCTCCTCTGCTACGAGCTTCGCGATATCGCTGCGGACGCAGGCGCTTTCGCAGGTGAAGAGGGCGGCCGGCTTGTCAGCGGATGCCGCGGAGGTCTCCGGAACGATGCGACCTGGCGACCTTCTGGGGATTCTGATGATCTCGACCCCTGAATCGCCACGCGGTCGTGGAAGAGATCGGCGGGATTGGCGTCGGGACATGGCGTTCGGTGGGCAGTTTGGGATGCCCGCACGATGGCGGTTCTACTCTCTTTTGCACCCACTGCAAGGTTGGCAGCGGGTTTGTCAGCCGCCGAATTCCGACTTGACGGTTGTGCTCACGTTCTTGGCGGCTCTCGGGGTGCTCAGGTTGCGCCGTATTGCCCGCAGGCGTGCCGGGATCGTTGGCGAGAGGGTCGCCGGGTCAAGACCAGGCCGCGTCGTGTGATCCGTGGAGCCCACGAGGAACCGCTCGAGCAGGCGGACGAGCGAGCTCGGATCGCCGGAGAACCCGTCCTCTAGAGCATCATCTCAAGGAACGCCCTGAGACGCATCTTCTGTTCTTCGGTCGCCGGATCGTTGTGAGCGGTTCCGTCGAGAACCAGGACCGGCACACCCTTCTTGGTGAAGTACTCGTATTCCATCTCGCGCGCGATGGCCAGGTACGGGCAGTTGGTGGTGCCGCCGACGATGACGCCGCGGGCGCCGAATTCCTTGAGTTCGCGCTCGATGCGAAAGCGCCGCAGACTGACCACGCCGCCGCACTTGTCGTGCATGTCTCCGCGCAGCTGCATCTCCAAGACGTAGTCACCTAGGGCCTCAAGCGGTGGCAGATCCTCGCGATAGAGTTGAGGGATCGATCCGCAGACCACGGCACCTATCGTCTCGTCGATGGCCGCATAGAGGTCTTCGCAGTGCATGACGCCGACCAGAACCAGCGGGATGTGGAAGGGCGTGTGCCCCTTGGCGACTTCCTTGAGCTCTTCGATAAGCAAGTCGAGCGCGGCGACGAAAGCCTTCTCGTGCTTCTTGCTGCCCGAGAGCTGTCCGATCATGTTGACCTGAACGAGAGGAACGTAGAAGGGATTGTGAAGCCGAAGCTTCATCATTTCCTGAATCTTGCGAATAATGACGTTGCGCGATTTGATTTCTTCTCGAAGACGATCTTCGTCCGCGGGTTTGCCCGTCAGCCAGATAGCAAGCCTTTGCGCCTCATTGGCATAGAATCGAACATATTCATCGCGGCGAGCGGGATCCATTTTGAATACGGTGAGCGGCTCGACGATGAAGACCTCGTAGCCGTCGCTGCGCAGAAGCTCCTGCGCCATGACCTCCGGTTCACAGTCGCCACCAAAGTGAACGATGCGGCCTAGCTTCTTCCCGCCGCGGCGCTGGTCTTCCATGTGGTGGGCGCCCAGCTTCAGCTTCATGAAGGTGCAGGCTTCGGGCGGGATCTGGAAGTAGTCTTCCGCCACGCCCACGGCATTGTGGCTATCCCGATTCAGACCGAACAGTCCCCTTCCGCTCGGAACGTCGCAGGCCTGCATCAGCGGCGCCCATCCAAATACATATCCTAGGACAGGTTGGCGAGACGGACTGTTGTCCGTGCTGAGCACGCCCTCGATGGCCGGCATTGCGTGCATCTTCTTGGAAATCTGCTCGAAAAGCGCAAGGGCCCGCGACCCGGTAGGCGCAGGAGGATGGCCAATGTCGGCGCGCGGGCGCAAGTCGAGATTCTGAGCGTTGACGAGACTGTTCATCGAGAGTCGCCTGGAATGGGGTTTTTGTAGCGCACAAAGACAGAAGCATGGGCTGCCGGCGGAGGGGAGACCTTGCAGCCCATGCTAAGAAAGTATTGGCGATCTACCACCATCGGGAAATCAAGGCCGCGCCGATGGTGCGCGGGTCGGCCCAGTAGACCGTGTCTCCCGTCGCCCCCGCAGAGCCGGGCAAGGCGTGGTTCTTGTAGCGGACATCGAGAACGTTGTTGGCGTAAAGAACCAAACTGACCTTCTCATCTCGGCTTTGCACTGTGACGCGTGTGTTGATAAGCGAATAGGCATTCTGCTGCAAGAGCGGATCTGTCTGGCCCGTCGTATAAAAGAATTGCCGGCTGGTGAAGTGCCAATCGCCGCCCAAAATGAGGTTGAAAGGGGCATCAAATGGCAGCGTAAGGTCTGCGCGCAAGAGCGACGACACCGTTGGGGAGCGGACGAGATGGTTTCCCGAGTAGTCTGCGCCACCGTACAGGGCTGTGAATTGCGTGAACTTCGCATTTAGGAGTCCAAGGTTACCGGCAAGATGCAGGTAGCGCACCGGCAAGGCCTCGAACTCGAACTCGCCGCCGAAGACGCGTCCTTTCTGTGCGTTCTGGATGTATGAAACAGCCGTATTTGTCGGCGGGAGCGGGCCGACGACATTGACCTGGATGTCTCGATAATCGTAATAGAAACCATCGGCGTTTGCCGTCAGTCGATGCCCGAACCAGCTTGTCTTTGTCCCGAGCTCGTAGGCATTGAGCTGCTCGGGCTGGACAACATTGAGAGCCGACAGCGTAGTTGCCGCAGTATTGAACCCACCCGACTTCACGCCGTGGGCATAGCGGAAGTAGACGCTGGATTCAGGTGTGATTGCGAAGGAAGGGGTCAAATCATAGGTGAAATTGGTCCAGGTTTGGCTGGGGTTCGCCTGAAAGATCTCCACAAGGGGAGATTTGACCGAGGCGGGATTCCACCAATTGGAAATGTCCGAGAAGGTCAGTGTGCCTGGTCCATTTCCCACGCGGTTAATATCCAGTTCGCGCTTTTCCACCGTCCAACGAAGGCCGCCTTTCAGACTCAAGTCGTCGGTAAAATTGAAGGTGGTGCTGGCGAATGGAGCAAAACTGGAATTCTTGTGGTCAAACACCGTCAGCGCATAATTCGGTGCTCCAATTACCGTATCGACTCCTGGAAGCCTGGCGCTCGCGGAATTCTCTTTGATGTCTTCGTTGAAGTAGAAAAGGCCCGCCACCCAGTTCCAACGATCGGCGCGCGGAGAGGCTAATCGAATTTCTTGAGAGTATTGTCGCGAAACTGCGTCTAGCCATGTGCGGCTAATTTCGAGTGGAGTATTGTCGCCATCCGCAAAGGTGAGTTCTTTGTACTGCTCATAGCCGGAAATCGCGGTTAACGCGACTGAGCCGAGCTGCCATTTCAAGGTGATATTTGCTCCTGTCTGACCTATATTGCTCGTGTTTGGCGCGTTGGCGCTCACGTCGTTGATGCCTGTGCTGGGGACATATCCACCGAGATAGGCGCCGCCGGTCCCAGTCCCTACAACGGTAGCAACGTCCCCATTCGAGCCATACTGGCGCAGGTGTACGTTGCCTAGAATGCTCAAATCGTCGGTGATCTTGCCGAGTAATTGCAGTCGAGCTGCGGCGTCCTGAAATGCTCCCGCGCTGCGGCCGGCGTAGAGGTCATCAAACCTTCCATCTCGGCTCTCATAATGGAAGGACGCTCGTGCAGCCAGGCGATTGGACCATATGACACCGTTACTCGCGCCCTCGACGAGCTTGTCGTTGTAGGTGCCGTAGTCAAATTTGAGGTCGCCTTCGTTTGGCCCGAAGGTTGGACGCCGGCTGATGACATCGACGGCGCCACCCGTCGTGTTCTTCCCCCAAAGCGTGCCTTGTGGACCTCGCAAGACTTCCACCCGGTCAACGTCGAACAATGGGAATCCGGTTGCACTGGCGTTGCTAATGTAGACGTCATCAAGGTAGAAACCCACTGGGTTTGCGAAGTCGAGAGCTTGCTGGCCTGTGCCGACGCCGCGAATCCACCAGCGGGGACGAGCATGCAATTGCGTCGCTGCTGATGCATTGGGGACGTAGTCGAGAACCTCGCCCGCTTTTCGCCCGACGCCCGTATCCTCGAGGCTGTCTCCCGAGAGAACGGAAATCGCGGTGGGTACTTGCTGTGCGCTCTCCTCGCGGCGCTGGGCCGTCACGACAACCGCCTTGAGTTGGGAGGAAGGTTGCGGCGCGGACGCACCTTCGGTCGATGCGGGCGGCACTGGTACGGACGCCTCCGGAGAGAGAGCTGTCGAGGCGGATTCGGCGCTCGTGGTAGGTGCTGGAGCTGTGGGTGCCACGGTCGGCGACGGGGTTGTCGGCGGGGGTGACGCTTCGCCGGGACCGACATCAGGGGACGGAAGGGCGGGAGGAGGTGCTTCTTCCGGAGCTTGAGCAAAGGCCACGGCCTGAGAGAGCGTCACAAATATCGCCAGCGCACCACCGACGCATACGCACCGGCGCCTTTCGAACCTATGCTGCTGCTCTGCTGGGCTTTCTTGTCGGCGTTTGGCCGGGGTCTTCGCTTGAATCACTTCGTGTCCTCCATCTTGTCAACGTGCCGTGCTGGCGGTCGCGTCCCGACCTTGCACGGGGCATGCCGAGTTTGTTGCGTGCGATTTCAGCGTGTCTGAACGCGCTGCCGGTCAGTGTCTGTTGCACGGGCAACAGGTCATCAACAGACGGTGCTTCCAGAGGAGCGTCGTTCAAGACCCGAAGCTTGGGCCCCATCCAGACTGCCTTGCGGCTTTGCGTGGCTTCGCTGGGGCGGGAATGCCCTGCACCCGAATGGCACGCTTTCTGCTGAGAAGGGCAGGCATGTCTACTGAATTCATTTGGCAATTGCCGGCACGCGGAGACGGCCTCTACGGCGACGCGGCCGTTCGACGTCGTGGTGAACGCTCAACGCTTGAACCTGCACCGCTCAGTCTGGGCGTCAGCGACCCGCGTGCCGAGCGATTCAACTACTTCGACCACCTTCATCAGATCGCGCGAGCCGCGGAGCTGTCGGGATTTGACGGCGTTCAAATCCAGCACGATCCGAAGGGCGACGAATCCTGGATCATCGCGGGCTATTTGGTGCGTGGGACGCGGCGCTTGAAACTCGTGACCGAGTTCGAGGCTTCATGGGGGTCGTCGGTCTACGCCGCCAAGAATTCTGCAAGTTTTCAGCGCTATTCTGCCGGACGCTTTGCCTGGCACCTCTTGGCAGGCGCTGCCGCGAAGCAACGGCGCAAGAACGCGGATCCAATTCCCGACGAAGATGTCCTGCCCCGCATCGGCGAGTTTCTGCAGGTGGCTCGCGGCGTGCTGACCCAGGCACCCTTCTCTTTCAAGGGCCGCTTTTTCGAAGTTCAAAACGGTGGTTTCAAGGATGGGCTCGATCATCAGCCCGTCCCACAGGTGTACTGGTCTGGCACCAGTCCGGCTGATCTCGATCTGTCCGCCGAACACGCGGACGTTCATGTCTTGTCTCCGTTGCCGATCGCCGAGTTGGGGCAGGCGCTGGAGACCTTGAAACAGCTCGCGGGTGCGCGAAACCGCAGTCTCCGCTACGGATTGCGCCTGGATCTGTTGGCCCGGGAGACAGACGGGGAGGCACTCCGCGAAGCCCGTCGGTTCCGCGGCCAGCTCGCCGAGACGTCAGTGGCGGCGACGAGTGAAGGCCCAGGCTTGTGGAACGGGCTGTCGACTGCGCGCACTGGCGCGGCGGCGGTGCTGGTCGGCGGCTACGGGCGGATTGCGGAAGAACTCTCAAAGTACCAGGAACTAGGGATTAGCAGCTTTCTTTTGGGAGCGATCCCGCATCTGGAAGAAGCTTATCGCATCGGTGCGCATGTCTTGCCGCTCTTGCGACAGCGGCTTCGGTCTACATCAACCACATCATCCCTTGAGCTCGGAGGTAATTCATGAGCGTCGACATATTTTGGCGAATTCCCACCCACGGCGAGCCGGCGTCGCACCGTAGCCGGACGCCCAACCGCTGGGACCTGTTTCCAGGATACGAGGGCCAAACGCGGGACGAACTACCGCCCGGTTACAGCCCCATCGACTATCTAGCCGAAATCGCCCACGCGGCCGAGATTGCGGGATTTCAAGGCGGTCTGATTCCATCGTTTCCCATGACGGATGAGCCCTGGGTGATCTCCTCGGTGCTAGCGCGAGAGACACGCACGTTTCGTTTCATGATTCCATTTCAGCCAGGATTTCTGAATCCCATTGTGGCCGCGCGTATGACGGCTAGCTTGCAGCGGGCCACGGGCGGACGAGCACTCTACAATGTGATTACCGGCGGTGGCGGCCCGCAACAGCTTTGGTGGGGCGACTCGGTTGCGCACGACGATCGCTACACGCGCACGACCGAGTTCCTGGATGTGGTGCGGGGAGTATGGAGAGGAGGGCCGTTTTCGTACCAGGGCAAGTTCTACCAGGTCGAAGACGCGGGATTGCCAGATCCGTTGTCCAAAGAGGACTTCCCAGAGATCTACTTCTCCGGCTCCTCCGACGCGGCGCTGGCCTCGGCGTCAAAGCACGCCGATTTCTACCTGACGTGGCTGGAGCCGTTCGCGCAGCTGCGCGATAAGTTTGCCCGGGTACGCGAGAAGACAGCCGCTTTGGGCAGGCAAATCAAGTGCGCCGTGCGTGTCGACATCGTGGCCCGGCCGACGGAAGAAGAGGCCTGGGACGAGATCCAGCGCGGTTTCGATAGTCTCAGTCGAGAGACGGTGGAGAAATTCAGCGGGGGCCCCGAGGCCGGGAGCGAATCTGTCGGGGCCCGGCGGCAAGCCTCTAATCGGCCGAAGACTATCAGCAGTTACAAGGATCTCATCGTCGAGCCCAATGTTTGGTCGGGTTTTGCCCTGCTCCGTGGCGGTCAAACCCAGGGCATCGTCGGCAGCTATGAACAGGTTGCCGAGCGCCTAGACCAGTTGGTCGAGTTGGGGACCGATGCGTTCATCTTGGCTAGCACGCCGCACTTGGAGGAAGCGTATCGCGTTGGCGAGGAAGTCCTGCCCTTGATCAAAGGGCGCCAGGCGTCGAGTCTGCGCGCCGTGGGCTGAGGAATGAGGTCTGTGTCGCCATCGGTCCCCGCGAAGTCGAACTTGTTCCAACTGTTGCTGCGTGAGCATCAGCGGTGCGCGGTGGCTGCTGCACAGGCAGCAGGGGCTGGCGAGACCAGGGCATTGCGCAAGGATCGAAGCGGGGCACGGCAGTTGCAAGCGTGACGAGGAATCAATCGGAGGTTGTTCCCAAATGTTCTGTCGACCCGCTCTCTTCACACTCGCTTCGGCTCTCGTGGTTGCTTCTTCGTCTTGGGTTCTTGCCGCGGATGGCGGAGACAACCCGCCTGACGGTGGGGTTGGGGGCGGGATAGATGCGGGGGCGATTGATGTCTCCACCTCGCCCGATGTGGCGACGGTGCCGGATGTGGCGACGGCGGTGGATACTTCGGCGGCGGCGGATTTGCCCGTTCTTGCCGATGCACCGAGGACTCCCGATGTTGCGCCGATTTTCGCGGACGCGTCTCTGGCGCTGGACGCTTCGGTCGTGGCCGATGCAAGCGTGGCTATTGATTCCTTCGTGGCAGTCGACCTGGCGGCGGCGGTCGATGGTGGGGCCAAAGCCGGCGATGGAGGCGCTGGTGACGGCGGGTCGGGGCCGCCGCCAGTCTACTTGCCCGATGGCGCTGCGCAAGGCTTGCTCGCGGACGATACCGGATGCAGTTTCGGTGGCAGACGACCTGGAAGACCTGATCGAGGCGCGGTGGCTATTCCGTTGTTTGGCCTGCTGGCCTTGTGGATTGTGCGCCGTCGGGGCCGGCGGTGAGCTGCTTCGGGCAACGATCTATTTCGCTCTGGGGATTGGTTGTCCTCAGTGCCGGTCTGGCAGGGTGCAAGGCCAAGGCGCAGGCTTCCGCTGCACCGCCGTCCGGTGTCTCCAAGTACGAGCCCGTGGTCATCCGTTTTTCCGACCCTGGCAACGGAGGCTCTGGGGGCGTTCTGGCCTATGCCCGTCGGGAAGGCATCCTCGAGCGCGAACTGGCCAAGGTGAACGCCAAGATTGAATGGGTTTCCGCCTTCGGGGCGTTCAGCGCCAATTTCGAAGCCATGAACACGGGCGCCATCAACGCCTCTGGCGGCGCCATCAGCCCCATCGTTGGTGCGCTGGCGCACAACCTCAAGTTCAAGGTCTTCGCCATCTCGGATCCCTCGGCCCAGCTGCAGGCGGGAATCGTCGTGCCGGGCGACAGTTCCATCCGAAGCGTGAAGGATCTCGTCGGCAAGCGCGTAGCGGTCAATCTTGCCGCCCACGGCGACTACATCTTGCTCAAGGCGCTGACCAACGAAGGGATCCCGATCGACAGCGTGAACCGCGTTTCCATTCAGCCGCCCGATGCCGCGGCGGCCTTCGCCACGGGCAAGATCGACGCCTGGTCGACCTTCGGCGTGTTCTTTAACACGGCGGTGCGCAACGGGGCACGCATCCTGGTGCGCGAGGCCGAGGTTGGCTCGGACGATGTCAACGTCCACGCCGCCAGCGTCGAAGTTCTGGAGAAGAATCCCGCCGCCTTCCAGAAGTTCATCCAAGTCGTGAACGATTTGGTGGATCTCGCGCACCAATATCCAGAGCGGTTCCAAAACGTCTTTACCGACAAGGGACCGACGGCGGTTTCCGGCGATGAGCTGCGTCTCGCCGTTGGGACGACGAGGATACTGCCCAAGCTACGTGTGCCGACCGCCTCGGATCGCGTGCGCGTGTCGAACGTGGCCAATCTGTTCTTCGCCAACAAGTCCATCGACCGCGCCATCGACGCGGACGAGATCGTCTTCGAGGTAGACGCGGCTGCTCGACGAAAGGGGCTTGAACCATGAGTGTCCTGCTCGAACCCATGACGGAGCAAGCGACTGAGCGGTTGCGCAGGGACAGTCCGCGGCTGACGCCCGTGCGGCTCGTGCCGGCGGAGATGACGAAACTCGAACAGCCCCAATACCTGGGCGCGCGCCCGCGCTCGCGCTCGATGTCGTTGGTGGTTCGGGCGAGCATTCCCTTGGTCCTGCTCCTGGCCTGGTGGTTCGGGTCGGCTTCGGGGTTCATCTCACCATCGGTATTGGCCTCTCCGCGGGACGTTGTGCGGGCGCTTATCGAGCTTGCCGAAACCGGCGACCTCAAGTTGTTCTTGCTCGCATCGCTTGGACGGGCCGGGGCAGGTGTGGGCATCGGCGTGTCGGCGGGGCTCTTGTTGGGAATCTCGTCGGGACTGACGGCGATTGGCGAGGAGATCGTCGATCCGACCATGCAGATGCTGCGCGCGGTGCCCTTCCTGGCGCTGGTGCCCCTTTTGATCTCGTGGTTCGGCATCGACGAAACCTTCAAGGTGGTGCTCATCGCCTGCTCCTCGGCGTTTCCCATGTATGCGTATTCCTATCTTGGCGTTCGCAATGTGGATCGCAAGATGGTCGAGTCGGCGCGCGGGTTTGGTTTGCATGGCTGGCACCTACTTGCACAGGTCATTCTGCCGAGCACCCTGCCCAGTCTATTGATGGCGTTGCGCATCTGCTTGGCCATCAGCGTGGTCGGTCTCATCGCCGCTGAACAAGTGGGCACGACCCGAGGCATCGGCTATCTCGTGTTGTTGGCGAAACAGTATTTTCGTCAGGACTACATGGTCCTCTGCATTCTGCTCTACGCGACGCTGGGACTTATCTTCGACACATTCATCCGCCTGCTCGAACGGATTTCTATGCCATGGCGACGCCACTCCAGTATCCGATGACCTCGGCCAATGGAGCCGATACCACCGGTTCCCGCGAAGCCGCGAGCGCCACGGATTCGGTGCCCGCGGTTCACGTGCGCGGTCTAAGGAAAACCTTTGGCACGAAAGTCGTGCTCGACGGCGTGGATCTCGATGTGGCGCGCGGAGAGTTCGTCGCCCTGCTGGGGGCGAGCGGAACTGGAAAGACGACGCTCCTGCGCATCTTAGCGGGGCTGGAACTGCCGGACGAAAACCAAAGCGTGGTGCTGGTACCGCGGCTCCGTACAACGGTGTACCAGGAGCCGCGGTTGGTTCCCTCCATGCGGGTCGCAGCCAACGTCGCCATCGGTCAGCGAAATTCGAAGGAAACCCGTGCCGCGGCGGTTCGGGCCTTGGCGGAAGTTGGACTGTCGTCTCATGCGCGGGCCTGGCCGGCCACGCTCTCTGGCGGCGAAGCACAGCGGGTTGCCCTGGCGCGGGCCCTCGTGCGCGAGCCTCAGCTTTTGCTGCTCGACGAACCCTTCGGGGCACTCGACGCGCTCACCCGGTTGCAAATGCAGGACTTGGTCGCCGACTTGTGTACCGAGCACCGGCCGGCCGTGGTGCTGGTAACCCACGACGTGGATGAGGCAATCCGCCTGGCGGACCGGATTCTGATTCTGCGCCACGGTCGATTCGTCGTGAACGTGCAGCTCGACATTCCCGCGCCACGCGACCGAAACGACGCTCGCTTCTTGGACCAGCGGCGCTCCTTGCTGGCCGAGATGGGCGTCGAGACTCGATTCGGTGGCCGTCATGCCGCGAGGCCGCGTGCGCCAGCTTCGTGATTTGGGTGTGACCGTGCGTATGAGGCGGCTTTAATGATTGGATTCGAGACTGGCCTCTCCATGCCCGCCGCCTACCGAGCTCCCGACATTCCGGGACGAAGGGCAGGCAGCTGGCTGTCGCGCCACGCGCTCATCCGCTGCCTGGCCATCTATCGCCAAATCCCGGTGGCGACCAGTGTCTGTCTCTTGCTGTTCATCGTGGTAAATGTCGGCGCGGCGGCACAGCAGCACCTCGTGGGCCGCGCGGTTCACGATCTCGAAAGAGGGCGAGCCGCGGTTCGACTTGCGGATGGCAGCCTGGATCTCAGCGTCGGACTTCGCTGGCTCGGCATCTTGGTGGGGGTTGCCGCGGTCCGCGGACTGCTCCAGTACGGAGCTGGCATCCTGTCATTGGTCATCGGCCAGGAGCTTCTTTCGCGCCTGCGCGTGTCCATTCTTGTGCAGGTTCAACGGCTGGATCTCGCGTACCACGTACGCCACGGCGTGGGCGAGCTGGTCACGCGTACGACTCGCGATGCCGACAAAGTGCGCGATGCGCTCATCAGTGTATGGCGCAACGTCGTCGAGACCAGCCTGGTGGTCTTGGGCGCCCTTGCCCTTATCGCCTGGTATGCGCCGATCCTGGCGCTCGGTCCGGTGCTGACCATCGCGCTGGGACTCGCTTGGCTGCTGAGCCACACGGAAGAGCTGGTGCGTCTCGATCGCACCGTTGGGGCCGCGTTCGATGCCGTGAACCAAGATCTCACGGAAGGCGTCTATGGCGTGCGGGTCATCAAGGCGTTCGCACTCGAAGGCGAGCGCATCCACCGTTTTGCCCGCGCGGTCCGCGCATTCGCCGAACAAGCGCGCCATACCCTGGCCTACGCCAGCGCCCACATTCCCATGCCTCAGATCATCGTGGCGCTCGGGCAGGTCTGGGTGCTGGTGGTCGGTGCGCGGCTGGTTCAGTCCGGTCGGCTGGATATCGGGAACTTGGTCGCGTCGCTGCTGCTCATGAATACGGTGATCTTCCGCGTGGAGACCATCGGTCGGGTCATGCAGGTGTTCGCCGACGCGCGTTCGTCGGCGGCCAGAATCATGGATGTGCTCGACGCCGAACCCAAGATCGAGGGTGGCCGTGAGCATGTTCCCGACGGCCCGCTCGGCGTGAAACTTCGATCCGTGCACGTGCGTGCGCCGGGTGGAGAAACCGTCGTGCTCGACGATTGCTCGTTGTCGATTGTACCGGGAGAGATCGTGGCCTTGGTGGGCGCGACCGGGTCGGGCAAAAGCACCTTGACCGGCCTTCTGCCTCGCCTGGTCGACCCCGACGCGGGCCAGGTCTTGGTCGGATCGGACGACCATGGTTGGCGAGACGTGAAGGGACTGGACCTGACGGAACTACGCCGACGGGTTCACGTGGTGCCCCAGGAGGTCTTCCTGTTCTCGGACACCGTGGACGCCAATCTGCGCCTGGGCGCACGCGATGCCTCCGAGGCCGACGTGCAACGAGCCCTGAACCTGGCGTGCGCCGAAGAGATCGTGGCTGGCTTGCCCCAGGGATTTGCCACCGTGATCGGCGACCGCGGCGCGACCTTGTCCGGCGGCCAGCGCCAGCGCCTGACCCTGGCCCGCGCCTTCGTGGGCCGGCCCGCGCTGCTGGTGCTCGACGACGCGACCAGCGCGCTCGACGCGGTCACCGAACGGGCAATTCTCGACGGGTTGCGGGACATCGGCTCGGAAGGCGAATCGCCGCTTACGCTGCTGCTGGTGGCAAGCAAACTTTCCACGGTCAAGCTCGCCGACCGCGCCGTGCTTCTAGTAGGTGGACGAATCGCCGCCTCGGGCACGCACGAAACCCTGGCCCGCGACCACGCTGCGTACCGAGAGCTCTTGGGGATCAGCCATGGCACACGGCCAGCATAGCCATCGCGCGCGGGAGGTCGCCGCGAGCGACAAGAACAATCGCGGCGACCTCGAGATCGAGGAGGAGTTGGCGGGAACGCAAATCAACCGCAGCATGTGGAGCCGACTTTGGCCCTTGCTCGGGCCCGTGCGCAAGCGACTGGCGGTCGTCATTGGTGTCGAGGTGTTGCTGGTGGCGGTGGTGTTCCTGCGACCGTGGTTTTTCCGCCAGGTCATCGATCACGGCCTGCCCCGCGGAAGGACGGGCGCGGGCTGGGCCCCGCGCGTGGTCTTGACCATGGGAGCGGGCCTGGCCCTGTGCTGGATCGCCAGGTTTGTCCTGGCTTCGGTTTCACAGTACCTGGCGGGGACGGCGGCGCTGCGCGTGCTTTCGGATCTGAGGACGCGAATCTTCGCCCACGTGCAGGGGCTGAGCGTGCGCTACTTCGACCGCGCCAAGGCGGGACGCATTGTCTCGCGCGTGGACCGGGACGTGGACAGCTTGGAGCCGCTGCTGATTCAGGGACCGCCCGAGCTGCTGTCGGCGCTCTTGCGCTGCCTGGTTTCGGGCACGCTGATCTTTCGTCTGTCGCCCCGACTGTTTCTTGCCCTGGTGTGGGTCGTGCCGGTACTGGCGCCCGCGGTTTTCATCTTCCAGCGGATCGCATCGCGCAACTATGGCCGCATCGCCGAGCGCCGGGGACGGTTCACCGCGCATCTGGTGGAAAGCGTGGCCGCGGTTCGCATCATCAAGCAGACCGTCCAGGAAGAGCCCAACCGCCAGCGCTACCGAAAATTGGTCTACGACTTCAACCACACCCTGGTGCGAGGCAATGCGCGCACGGGCTGGTTCTTACCGCTGACCGGGCTACTGTCGGTGGTTGGCATGGCCATGATGTTGCTCGTCGGCGGACGGGAGATAGCTCTGTCGCATCTGACGCTCGGGCAAGTGGCGGAAAGCCTTTTCTACGTCTTCTTGTTTCTCGGGCCCTTGCAAGAGCTGGGGGATCTCTTCGATCGCTACTCGACCGGAGCCGCCTCCGCGCAGCGGGTGTTCCTGCTCCTCGACACCAAACCTGAGATTCTCGATGATCCCGATGCCGCCGAGCTTGCCGATGTACGAGGAGAAGTCGCGTTCGAGAACGTGACCTTCAGCTACGATCCAGTCAAGCGCGGCCCGGTCATTCACGACTTTTCCTTGCGCGTTCCCGCCGGCCAGGTCGTCGCCGTCGTCGGGCAGACCGGTCATGGCAAGAGTACCCTGGTTCAGCTTCTCACCCGCTTCTACCAGCCCCAGCAGGGGGCCGTGCTCATCGATGGCCGCGATATCCGCTGGGTCACGCAGCGAAGTCTGCGCCGGCACGTGGGCGTGGTGTTGCAGGACAATGTCCTATTCTCAGGATCGATCCTGGACAATCTGAGATTGGCCCTGCCTGGTGCCAGCAAGGGCGAACTCATCCGCGCGGCCTGCGATCTCGGCGCGGACGAAGTCATCCATCGTCTGCCGAACGGTTACGAGACCGAGGTCGGTCCGCTCGGCGCGCATCTGAGCCACGGCCAACGTCAACTTGTGTGTCTGGTGCGGGCCTATTTGGCGGATCCCGCGGTCCTGGTCCTGGACGAGGCGACGTCGGCGGTCGACATTCAGACCGAGCGACGCATT
>Ga0224559_1000332_pt1 | contig 32866 bp, 29 predicted proteins | sample 714S33034metaG_FD_180676 | JGI IMG/M metagenome (GOLD analysis project Ga0224559, IMG submission 180676) | Peat soil microbial communities from Stordalen Mire, Sweden - 717 S3 30-34 | ecosystem: Environmental > Terrestrial > Soil > Wetlands > Peat | place: Sweden: Norrbotten County, Stordalen... | reverse complement strand
TAACCTCCGTGGCTTAAACTAACTGATCGATAAAATATTTAATTTACTTACAGTACAAGGACACCACGAATCGCGCACCCACCGTTATATTCGTTTTGCATCCACTGCCACACGTTGCCTCTCATGCCATATTATCCGTACCCATTAGGTTGCTTCTGGCCTACCACAGAGATTTTTTTTGAGAAATTCAGTGTTTATAGTTATTGTCTTTATTAAGGTACTGTAGATAAAGCTCAGTACATTTCTCCATACTCTCAGATGAGTTAGTAAGAATTGCAATTAGCTTAATAAGATCGGTCAATTAATCAATATTTTCCAACTGATGTAATTCAAATTTGCAATAACCATTGCAATACATTGGATATAAATATTGACTTACCCCTTGCGAATTAAGCAAATAGTCTTTATAGTTAAATTAGTGTTTGCTTATATGTTAATGTTCTAATAATTGATTATTGAAATTTTTTGAAGACTATCCTCTAACTGAAGCCTTCATCAACGCCCACGATAAGTCGGCTTGCTAATTCATATAGGAGATAGAAAGTGTGGTATTTCGCTTGGATGTTGGGAGTTTCAATGGCTGTACTGTTGGCAATCGTCAATACAATGATGTGCGATGCTCAAGCTTGTGCGGTTGAACATGCAGAACAGCTCAAACACCCATTGAAGTAATTCGTTATCGCTATAGCAATTTTTTGTAGCACTTAAAAATATTGATAAAGGGGAATTAAATGTCACGAGTTGTAATCTTAGGTGCCGGAATAGCTGGCCATACCGCTGCAAGATATTTGAATAAGTGGATTGGCAACAACCACGAAATTATCGTAGTTTCACCAAATGCGAAATGGAATTGGATTCCATCCAATATTTGGGTTGGTGTTGGACAAATGTCCGAAGAGCAAGTTACCTTTGACCTCGACGAAGTCTATAAGAAAACCAATGTTAAATTTCGCCAAGCCAAAGCGATTTCAATTCATCCTGAAGGTGATAATGCAAATGCATCCCCTTTCGTGAAAGTGGAATATACCCACCCTGGCAACGCGGGAGTTCAGGAAAATATTCATTTCGACTTTTTAGTGAACGCTACAGGCCCTAAATTAAATTTTGGAGCAACTGAAGGTTTGGGTCCGGAGCATGGACATACTGTCTCAGTTTGTACTTTTGGTCATGCAAAAGAAGCAAACAAAAAGCTGCAGGCCAACATTAACGCAATGCGAAATGGTGAAAACAAAACATTTGTGATCGGTACCGGACACGGCATGTGTACTTGCCAGGGCGCTGCCTTTGAATATATCTACAACGTTGATCATGTATTGCGCGAAGCGGGTGTCAGGGATAAAGCCAAAATCATCTGGATCAGCAATGAATATGAGCTCGGTGACTTCGGCATGGGCGGCGTTCATATAAATCGTGGCGGATATTTAACGAATGGAAAAGTATTTGCCGAATCTTTGATGGTAGAGCGTAATATCACTTGGATCACCCGTGCGCATGTTAAAAAGGTTGAGGCTGGCAAAATACATTACGAAACATTAGACGGTACATTCCATGAATTGGAATTCGATTTCTCCATGCTGATCCCGCCCTTCGCAGGTGTCGGTCTTAAGGCATTTAATAAAGCCGATGAAGATATCACCAGCCAAGTTTTTGCGCCAAATGGTTTTATGAAAGTTGATGCGGACTATACCGCCAAACCCTATATGGAATGGAGTGCAAGAGATTGGCCTCGAACCTACCTGTCGCCGTCGTATCGAAATATGTTTGCTGTTGGAATCGCCTTTGCTCCACCACATATGATTAGCAAGCCAATGCAAAGCGCGAATGGCACGCCTATTAACCCTACTGCGCCAAGAACAGGCATGCCGTCAGCAGCTATGGCGAAAGCCGTAGCGATGAGCATCAGAGACATGGTGAACGGGGCTGAAAAACCAACCCACACTGCTTCGATGGCTGAAATGGGAGCGGCGTGTGTCGCTTCAACAGGATCAAACATATTAAATGGAACGGCAGCAACCATGACCGTGTTCCCAGTGGTCCCTGACTATGAAAAATATCCTGAATATGGCCGGGATATGAATTTAACCTTTGGTGAAATCGGATTGGCTGGCCATTGGATGAAATACGTCCTCCATCATACATTTATTTATCAGGCTAAGATGAATCCGGGCTGGTCGATTCTTCCTGATTAATTATAAATGCAAATATAAGGAAATAATATGTCAAACAAAATAACCAACAGAGAGCCATACCAACAGGCCTATTACCCCCCAACACCGACAAGGTTTACCCGGTTCATGAGAACGTGTGTCATTTGGCAGTTATATCGATTTTTGATTATCAACTTGAAAATGCTCAAACTGCTTTCGAATTCGCATCACTAGTATTCGGCAATTAATTGCAATAGAAAAGCAGGCTTAGCCTGCTTTTCTATTTGTTAGCAGCTCCATTGGGAATCAAATTAAGAGCCTGCTACTACTGGTTATTGCTTGCGTACTACAGGTAGCCCCGCACGAAACCATGCTAAAGTTCCTCCATTAACATTGCAAACGTTATTGAAACCGGCGTCATGCAGAATTTGTACTGCAGTAGCAGAGCGGACTCCAGAACGACATATAACTGCGATTGATTGGTTCTTATCCGTTGTAACTTCATGAAATCGAGTATTCAACTGCCCCAAGGGTATATGTATCGCATTTTGCGCATGAATCTCAGCATACTCATTGGGCTCACGCACATCTAATAACAAAGATCCTGCAACGTTTAACTTATGTGCCTGAGTTACATCTACTTCATCAGTGGCAGACGGGAAAATTGATTTGATAAAATTCAATACCATATTTCACCCATAATCTATATTCAAGAATAATTCAAATTCAATCATGAATAGTCAGTAATTTTTTATATAGACTATGCTGATGTACAAAATACTTCTCTCATCATACTGACTAACCTGAGTGTTCTCGGGTCATCAATTCTATAAAATACTTGATTACAATTTTTGCGTGTTGTTAATACTCCTTGTTCTCGCATAATAGCAAGGTGCTGTGAAATATTGCTTTGCGAAGTGCCGATAGATTCCACAATTGACTGCACATTCAACTCATCACCGCCTAATATACACAAGACTTTGAGTCGTAATGGATGTGCCATCGCTTTAATTGCTTTTGAAGCTTTTAATATGTCTTCTTCTTTGTCTATCAATCTTAAATTCATACTGTCGCATGCCACATTTAATTTCTTGTTATAAAACGATTGGCGAAAACCAAATCCTGTTCCGAAATATCACCTGCGATTGATGACAATCTAATCCTATTTACAATCAAATTGACCTGCTCTTCCAACAAAACCAACTTGGATGAAATATAGTCACTTTGAGCACCCAACAATTCCAGTGTCGTTCTTGCCCCTTGTCGGTGACTTTTCTCAGTAGCATCGAGCCGTTCTTTGCTTAACGCTACAATTCTATTAAGTGACGCAATTCGGTCTTTGCCCGTATTTAGAGCAAACCAGGTTGAGTTAATTTGTTTTTCAATTTGTAGCGAAGCATGTTCATATTCCTGTTTTGCTTTTTCTGCCAAGTAATAAGCTTCATCTTTTTTTGCAGAACGATAGCCGTCTGTTAATGGGACTGTAAGTTGAACGCCGATCATATTATTGCTTGTCGTGTTACTTGCAGAGCCAAAATCACCGTATCCATTGACTTCGTCTCTTTCTATTTGTGCAAACAGATTGACTTTTGGAGATAAGCTTGAATTGTATTTGTCAATTTCAGACAACTGTATTTGCTCTCGTATTGCTAATATTTTTAGCTGGGGATTTTGAAGTTTCGCCTTGCCAATCCATTCGTTGAAACTCCCAACGGAAATGCTAGCGACGTTAAAACTCTCTTCTAGCGTATTTGTTGTAAAGTTTTGTCCTGTTAATTCTTTTAACATTAACAAATTATTCTTGTATGCCAATTGCACGTTTTGAAGCTTTGCCTTAATGGCTTCTACTTGTTCTGCAGTTTCTTGCAAATCAATTTTGCTTGCATCTCCCAAATGGTGGCGTTTGCTGATTTCAGAATAAGTATTGGACACCGCGTTTTGTTGCTCAATGAGCAGATTGATGACGGATTGCGATTTCAGTGTCTCAAAATAATTTTCAGCAACTTGTAAAATCAGGATTTTATCGGCCGCGATCATCCCCATGTCCGAGACATCGGCAGACAATTGTAGTTGGCCTTTTTGAGCTGATAATTCACGGTCATACAATGGTTGTGATGCTTGAATGCCTACTTTTGTTCGTGCACCATAATTGATTGAAGTATTGAAATTTGCGCCACTGAACGTTCCAAAGCCCGGCATAGAAACCTGGGCTCCTGTCGTAGACGAGTTTTCATTAACGATTCCAGCTCCGGCGACAAAATTGACGCTTGGCCTGAGCAAAGTATCACCCAATTGTCTACGAGCTTCACCGGCTGATTTGTCGGATTGAGCCGCGAGATATTCCGGATCATGAACTTTTGCAGCCTGCCAAACTTCCAATAGATCGGCTGCAAAAGTATTTGAGCAAAACAGAATACTGAGTAACACTGCCTGCAATGCCGTTACGACTATTCCTAATTTCATATCAATTCCCCTCACGGATTCCACAGCTTTTTAGGATCGTATTCATCAAGCACCATTGAGTCATTCCGCTTTGCAACAAATTGATTCCTACAAAGGCAGTGAATGCCAAAAACCATTTGCTCACAAATATAGGACTTCCTTCAATTCCCAAGCACAATGAAAGCAAAATGAAGGTACCTGCAATAATTCTCACTACTCTCCACGTCGTCATGCTAATTCTCCTTTAGTCTTGCTAAGAAACACCGTGTTTTTTGAATAAGCGACATAGTAAAGTAGCGGAATAACAACCAGCGTTAACATTGTTGAAACAAGTATTCCGAATATCAGCGAAATTGCCAAACCATTAAAAATTGGATCATCCAAAATAAAGAAGGCACCCAGCATTGCCGCCAGCCCTGTCAACACAATGGGTTGCGCTCTGGTTATTGATGAGTTCACTACTGCTTCTTTAAATGGTATTCCCTGCCTCAATTGGAGGTTGATAAAATCAACCAGCAAGATTGAGTTGCGAACTATTATTCCTGCCAGAGCAATCATGCCGATCATCGATGTTGCGGTATATTGTGCCCCCAATAATGCGTGCCCTGGCATTACACCAATAATAGTTAATGGTATTGGTGCCATAATAATTAGCGGGGTCAAATATGAACCGAATTGAGCTACAACTAGCAGGTAGATTATGACGAGTCCAACACCATACGCAATTCCCATGTCTCTGAATGTTTCATAAGTAACCTGAGATTCACCATCCCATTTAATCGAGTAATTCCGGTAAGGGTCTTTGGGCTGATTAATATAATATTCATCCAGCGCCTTGCCATTTAAATCCATAATATTGTGGATATCAGGTCTCATTTTAAAGATGCCATACAGCGGACTATCATTGCTTCCAGCTGTATCTCCAATCACATAATTCACTGGCAATAAGTCTTTGTGAAAAATCGGCTGCTCTCTTGTCGAATCAACCACCTTTACCAATTCACTCAAGGGAACCAACTCTCTTTGAGAGTTTCGTACAGTCAGTTTGAGTAAGTCTGCTAAATTGGTTTGTTTATTTTCCGGCAACCGAATTACCGCTGCCGCAGGATATTTTGTCTGATCATGAATATACGCCGTATCTTCTCCTGATAATCCTGCGCTAAGCGTTGCCACGATCAATTGTTGTGGCACACCCATCAAGCTGGCCTTTCGGCGATCAACAACCAGAAATTTCTTTGTAGACACCGTTATTGAGCTGTCGTCCACGTCCACGACTCCATCAGTGTGTTCAAAAACATGACGAACTTTCTGAGCAATCGCATAACGACCTTCATCATTGGGACCATAAATTTCAGCAACAAGCGGCGACAATACGGGCGGGCCTGGTGGAACCTCAACAACTTTCACTCTACCTGAATATTTTTTGGCTATTTCAACCAACGCCGGTCTTACTCTCATCGCGATAACATGGCTTTTGTCTTTGCGTTCATGCTGTCCAACCAAGTTGACTTGAATATCTCCCTGAGTTTCTGAAGATCTTAAATAATATTGCCGAACTAATCCGTTGAAATTGATTGGTGCCGATACTCCCGCGTAAATCTGTAAATCTTTTAACTCTGGAATAGTACTTAAATATTGACTCATCTCACGCAATACTTGAGCTGTCTTTTCGACACGTGTATCCGAAGGCATGTCCAAAACAACTTGAAATTCTGATTTGTTGTCAAAAGGCAACATTTTAAGAACGACAGAACCTATTACAGGTAATGCCACTGAAAAATCAATCATTACAAAAACCAGCATAGCTAGCAAAAATCTATTTCTTGTTCCATGTTCTTCCTGCAAAAATGGCCGAAATAGTTTTGTGAATTTAGGCTTTAGCCATTTAACTGTCGCTGAATCAGCGTGTGCGATGACTGCCTCTGCATGCTCGAGAGCGTTTTCTTCATGCCCTTTTGATGGTTTCATCAGCTTGAGTGCCAACCAAGGAGTAATGGCAAACGCGATGGCTAGTGACAAAATCATGCCCATACTTGCGTTAATTGGGATGGGGCTCATGTAAGGCCCCATTAAACCAGTCACAAACGCCATGGGAAGCAATGCCGCAATGACAGTAAATGTCGCCAAGATTGTCGGCCCACCAACTTCATTAACGGCGGATGGGATAATGTTAATTAACTTTTTATTAGGGTACAGGATTTGATGTCGATGTATATTTTCAACGATTACTATTGCATCGTCGACCAGGATTCCGATTGAAAATATCAGGGCGAACAAAGACACTCGATTCAGGGTGAATCCCCATGCCCATGATGCAAACAGAGTTACTGTTAAAGTAAGAACCACGGCAGCACCGACAATAAGTGCTTCTCTTCTTCCTAATAAAATAAATACCAGTGCAACAACCGATGCGGTTGCAAAAAGTAACTTCTGAATTAGCTTCTGTGCTTTTGAATTAGCTGTTTCTCCATAATTTCGAGTTACAGCAATTTCTACATTGTCAGGAACAACTACACCTTTTAATGTATCAACGGCAGTAATTAAATTATTAGCAACTTCAATTGCATTTTCTCCGGCATTCTTTGTAACTGACATTGTCACGGCTGGAAAGAATTGAATATTTCCGGCTGTGCTGCTCTTCTGACCAAAATAGACCAAACGCTGCGTTTGTTCAGCGCCATCCAAAATCTTCGCTATATCTTTGATAAAGATCGGCGCACCATTCCGCACCCCGAGTACAATTTCTTTTACGTCATCAGCAGAATGAATAAAAGGCCCCGATTCAACTTGAATTGAGTTATCACCTTGGAGTAAGTTTCCAACAGGTAAACCTAAATTGGCTGACTGTAATGCGACTCTCAACTCTTGCAATGTAAAACCTTTTGAAGCTAACGCATCAGGATTCACCTCAACTCTAATAGCCCTATGCGGCCCACCTATGGTTTTGACTTCACGGGTTCCCTTGACTCTTTTTAAATCCGTCTCTATTTGGTTCGCTATTTTTTCCAAATCCAGATTGGACATTTTGTTATTTTTATCGAACATCGTGAGAGTAATGATTGGCACATCATCAATCCCTTTAGGCTTGATTATTGGATCAAGCACACCAAGCCCCCTTGGCAACCAATCTTGATTGGCGCTGACGGTATCGTGCAATCGAACCAGTGCCTCCGTTCTTGGAACACCAACCTTAAACTGCACGGACAAAATTGACATGCCGTGAAATGAGCTGGAAGTGACGTGTTCAACTCCTGCTATTTGCGAAAGCACTTGTTCTGCAGGTGTAGACACCATTTTTTCAACATCTTTTGTAGACGCGCCCGGAAATGGAATGAGGACATTTGCCATCGTGACGTTGATCTGTGGCTCTTCTTCTCTGGGTGTCACGAGTACGGAAAATATACCCAATGCTAATGCTAATATCGCCAGCAATGGGGTTATTTGAGCTGTTTGGAAGTAGGCCGCAATTCGTCCTGAGATTCCTAGTTTATTTGCGTTCATTTATTATGTCCGATTTGTATATTTTCACATTAGCGATGCATACTATATTAGTATAGGTTAATATGCAAACATTGAAACATAAGAGTTTGAAAATGAGTAAATCTATTAATAAATCGATATCACTGATACTCAGTAATAGGGCTCTGGTTTGCATATAAGTGTCCGAATACAAAAGAATCGTCTCGATACTCCCAGAGCTTAAGAGCCCGCTTGCTATTGCTTTATGTGTTTAGTTCAGGATGCGCCGTAGGTGCGGGGGGATCGGTTATCGCCAGCAGCGGCGCGTGTTCAGGTGAGACCGGAGCCACCGAAGGTGCAATTATTGGTATTAGCAGCTTGTGATTCGGCATTCAGTATCGCGAGTGACCAAGAATTCGTCCTGCAGTCATCGAGGTCGTTGCATCAATCGATCTCGCTGGGGACAAAATGGTTGTCTAGCTTAAAAGAAAAATCCATCGCTGACGATAAGCTTGAGCAACAATCCAGTAGCAATCAGAAGCGCTAAGATCGCAAATACTTGCTGGATGAGAGGTTCCGCTAAACGACGCGCTATTTTTCTACCAGACAGCATTCCGAGCACTGCACCGGAAGCAAATGGCCAAGCAAGATCCCAGTTTACCAATCCACGAGATGAGGCCATTATTAAACCGCCTGAAGATACAATTGTTATAACTGCCAGTGATGTGGCTACGATGGATTTAATGTCAAGATTGGTATACCTGCGTAATGCCGGAACAATGATAAAGCCTCCTCCTATACCAAGCAGTCCTGTAAGAAACCCGGCGCTCGATCCGACTGCCATGATTGAGTAGGCACATGGAGCTGTCCACATTAGTCTGCCACGCATGTTATCAGTCTGGCATGGCTGCGCTAGTCTATTTAATAAACTATTCGCGGTTCCCCTTTCATAATTTTCCTGCCGTAGCATCTTTACTGCAACATAAACCAGAACGAATATGAAGATTAAAATTAACCATGAGTTTGGGAGGCGTTGCGCTGCCCATATACCCAGAGGAGCAAATGCTACGCCGCAGACTGCCATTAATCCTGCCGCCTTGTAGCGCACTGTGCCATCATGCAATCCAAGATAAGCTCCCACACAAGCCGCCAGCATTATTGCTAACAAACTGACTGGAGATGCTTCTCCGACGGAGATATGTAAGGCAAATACCAGTAAAGGAACTGAAAGAATGCCTCCTCCCGCACCTGTTAAAGAAAGCAGGATACCGATAAATGCACCAAGTAGAAGGCTGGTTGTTAGTACGTCCATATTTGCAGTAGATATCAGTTCATTAACCACGCCTACATTAACTTGCAACTCTGGTCGTCACGAAGTTTTTCGCGCCATCTCAATAATCGAGTATTTAGACATTTTTACTGACCAATAGAGTAGGGACATATTTTCAATTGGTGCATATTTCTGAGAATGGGGTTACTTTTGAGACGGCCTGCAGAATTGATCGTGTAATGTCTCTATAACGGCAATGGACTCTGGACTAGCCAAACTATAAAAGATGTGCTTTCCCTTTCGGCGCGTTGTCACCAATCCTTCTTCGCGAAGAATAGATAGCTGCTGGGATAATGTTGGCTGGCTAATCTTGAGAGTCTCCTCCAGTTCGCTGACGCAGCTTTCTTCTTCAGATAATCTGCATAAAAGAAGCAGGCGATCAGGATTTGCCAGTATTTTAAGAAGTCCGCAGGCTCTATCAACTGATGCGGAAAGACTTTCAAAATCGATGGCTCTATTTTTTGCGCTCATTTTATATATCAGAAGCACCGCGCTTGAATTAAGTACTTGACATTATACCACAAAACAATATATTATTTTATATAATATATTGTTTTTATATGTTAGCCATCCTTCCTCTCGACACGTAAATTAATTTAACAAGTACTTTCCCTTGACTTAATGAGGGACAGGTTGCGTCTGGTTGAGCTTGCCGGAAAACTAGAAAAAAACCAGTTAAAGGAGATCATTAGTTCGCTGCAGCCAGTAGGTTGTGATTCTGAATCACCACTGCAACCCTAGCAATCTAAGGATAGAGTCGCGTAGGTGAAATCGCTGCTCCAGATGCGGTCGCAAATGTAGTGACCTTTCCGATGGTCAACGAGATTGTACGAACCGTATGAGTAATTTTGGCGCAGACCGGTTGCACCCAAAGGGTTATTTGAGCCTAGTACCTGATGGTGGTGTGGTGAACGTACGAAAAAAACTAGAACATGCGAGGATAAAGATGCAATTCGAGGCTAGTGAAGCAGAAATCAATAAAGCAAAAGTGCCACATAATTTATTTGTATCAGGATTGTTTCTCCTGGATTTGATGATGACACCGGCAATTATTGTGCTGAAATTAGGAATGACAGGATTGCTGATCCCGCTAATCTGTTCCTGCGCACTATCTGGATATATCTACTTACGCAGCAGAAAAATGACTGTCTGGTTTGTTGATGCACATTGGCGCTTGGCGTTTTACCATTCAGCATGGCTGATGCGAGGCTACGCTGCATCAGCTCTTTTGATTCTTTTGGCTTGGCTGATCAGTCAGACCTCACATGATGAAAACATGAAACACATAATGTGGACTGCGCTGACGCGCATAGCATTAATGCCTTCCCTGATTGCAGTTATGGTGACAGCAGTATTGGGAGCCAGTGCAATCGGGTTGGCAAATAATCACGAAGTCCCGGATAAAATTCTTAGAGCATTCCCATTTGTTGAGTGACCACAAGTCTGCTTTTAATGAGTAGTTCTTGTTCACGATGCCTAGATCAATTTTATCGATGTATGCCTCATTGTATTGTCTATGAAGTATCATTTTTGGAGCAAAGGCATGGAAAGCAAAAACGAGCAACCAAATGCAGACAATGTCACAGAAATTTATCATGAGTTTGAAAGCTGGAGTGTCAACCTTGGTGAAAAGACCATCCATGCCAAACGCATGCCCGGTTTCTATCGCACTCTAAAATATTTTACCGGCGCAACTTGGTTCGCTTTTTTTCTAGGTCCCTATTTCCGATGGCACGGAAATCAAGCAGTTTTGTTTGACATCGTAGATCGGCAGTTTCATTTTCTCAACTTGACTGTATTACCCCAAGATATCTGGATGCTATCGCTGGTGCTGTTGATGATGGCGATGACATTGTTTGCTGTAACCTCTGTCGCATCCAGAGTTTACTGCGGTTACTTCTGTTTTCAAACAGTGTGGACGGATGTATTTACCTGGATCGAAGAAATAATTGAAGGAAATCCTACCCATCGCCGCAAATTGGAAAGCGCTCCATGGAATTTAGAAAAAATTCGTCTTAAGGTTTTCAAACACTTACTATGGCTGGTAATAGCAGTTTTAACCGGAGTGAGTTTTTCGTGCTGGTTTGTCGATGCCTTTGACTATTGGCATAACTTATTGACATTCAATTTGCCAAAGGTTGGTTGGGTAACGTTGACCATGTTCACTGCTGGAACTTATATTCTGGCGGGTTGGATGCGCGAACAAGCCTGTTTCTGGCTTTGTCCCTATGCGCGTATTCAGGGTGTGATGAGTGACAACCAGACCATCATGCCTACTTATGATAATAAACGGGGTGAGCCACGAGGAAAAGTTCACCGCTCTGGGAATGCTGCAATCGACATCAAAACTCAGGGTGATTGTATTGACTGCTTTCAGTGCGTGCAAGTATGTCCGACCGGAGTGGATATTCGTGAAGGTTCACAGTTGGGATGCATTACCTGCGGGCTGTGTCTGGATGCATGTGACTCCATCATGGACAAAGTGGGTCGTCCACGAGGATTGATTCGCTACGCATCGCTTGATGAAACAGAAGGAAAGCCGGTCAAAAAATTATATCAACACCCCCGCACTCTGGTTTACATCGGAATCATTATCATCGCGATAAGCGGCATAATTTTCGGTTTGACCCATCTTGGCTCTATGACACTTAGAGTAATTCCTGAACGTCAGCCATTATTTGTTAGCATGAGTGATGGTTCGATTCAGAACAAATATGAATTCAAGGTTGTTAACAAGACCGACAAAGATCTTCATGTTAACGTATCAGCTACAGGCGGCGTGACGGGACAAGCCATTATTGGTTCCGAGCAGGCAATAATGACTCACCACGGTCGCGGCACTTCGTTTACGATCTTCGTAAAGGCACCGGGAGGAAGCATTACTCAAGAAGTAACACCAATAGAGTTTCATATACAAAGTACAGAAGATCCAACTGTAGAAGCGAAGTATAGTTCGAAATTCAATGGGCCTAAACCAAACGATAATTAACTGGCTAATGTCCCACGCTATAGTCACAACAAGGAGCGGTATTTTGAATCAGTACAACCCAGAGGTATCTCCGAATCCGAAAGAATGGATCGAGCTCGACGAACAGCTTCGAATTATTCTTATAGAAAAATACCACCTACAAAAGCATGTAAAACTTTCCGATCCGGCGGTGCATGCAACCTTTCACTCAATCATTGAAAGCCAGATTGCAGAAAAATTAGCTCCAGTTTTGCGAGCCATGGTACGTCTCACGGACGGGGGCTTAACTCGACACGAAGCGGTTCACGCTGTCGCCTCTGTTCTCGCTGAGCACATTCATGATCAATTTGAAGCAAAGGACAATCTTACAGTTTCACAAGCTCGGTACACCGCAGCCGTTGAGAGACTAACAGTAAATATTTGGCTTAATAGATGATAACACACGCCGCACCTCATTTCTTCTGATCCACATGAGGTAACCAAGGCCATTCATCGCATTCATTACTATGCGTTCTGCCTCCGACCGGAGTGTTGGTGTTTTTTGTGGCGAATAGCGGGCTCATCTTGGTGCTGGAGACTCGTTCTGGTTGAACCGTGTATACAACGATAACTTCGGACACTGTATTCATGGCCTATTTTTCTAGCTGATGCTGACATTGGAAATCTTCGACATCATGTTTGTGCTGAACAAACGCCGTTAAAACTTCTAACAGACGAATCCTTTAGTCTGCCGTAGTATTATCCAATTCCGAAATGAGTAGAAAGAAGGCTTTTGAAACTGCTCGAATTAACTTAAAGTTGGCGAGCTCCGAATAATGAAGGTGAAATCGAATGACTGAAATGTACGATACCGTTCAATAAATATAATGTCGGTCACGACCTACAAGTCAATTTATGACGGTCATGACAGGCGGTATAGAAGACCAATTTCAAACATTTCTCCGACTGTCATTGCGACTAAATAGCAAATCGCTAATTGTGAGAAGGAATTAACATGTTGGATGAACGCATCATTTCTTGTCTTTTTCAGCAATATCCAATGCTGAAAGAAATTCCTAAAGTTGATCAGGAAGCATTGTTGCTTGATGCTAGCTTGATGCATATCCCATCAGGGACAGTTATTTTCGATGAGCTGCAATTATGCCAAGGGTTCCCCATGTTGCTGTCAGGAAATATTCGAGTCATCAAAGCCGCTCAAAATGGTCGCGAGTTGGTGCTTTATCGTGTTGCCCCAGGTGAAAGCTGTATTCTTACCAACAGTTGCTTACTTGGGAATACTAGCTATCACGCGCGAGGAGTTGCGGAACAAGATTTGGAATTGGTTCTACTGTCCCCTGGTACTTTTTATGCTTTAGTTGCCCGCCATGAAGTTTTCCGACTTTATGTATTTCAACTATTTTCTGAGCGATTAACGGATCTGATGCAATTAATATCTGCCGTGGCTTTTCAAAAACTTGATCAACGCTTGGCCAAGTTACTTTGCAATAAATCAGGCCCAGTTAATTCTACTCACCAATCTATAGCTGATGAGCTAGGAAGTGTGAGAGAAATTGTGAGTCGTTTGCTCAAGAGTTTCTCAGATCAAGGATGGATTAAATTGGGACGCGAGCAAATCGAAATAATCGATACAGCGGCCCTTAGAAGATTTTCCGAACTTTGATAAATTGGCATTTCATACTACGTTTAATAGCAAGGTGACTTTTGTCACAGACTTCTGCATTCAAATAATCTAAATTACGATTTCCATTAACTCAACACAAGGAGATTAAAATGAAAAGTAACGTTGGTAGTATTGATCGTGGTTTGCGTGTAGTAGTTGGTTTGGCTTTGGTTGGACTGACCGCAGCCGGAACAATAGGAGTATGGGGATGGATAGGTGCAATACCACTAGTAACGGGTGCGGTAGGTTATTGCCCTGCATATTCAATTTTTGGAATATCCACTTGCGCCATGAAGAATTAATCAAGCTGCGCCCCAACTACAAAACTTCTGGGGCGCATGTTTTTCAAAATATAGCCGGAGAAATGTTACATACAAAAAGCAATGATGCTCATCTTGCGAAATTATTTAACGCATTTTCAGATCGTTAATCTAGTCAGCCGCAAAATCGCGCGTACAATTCCAAGGTTTGCATAACTAGCCTTCTATTTTCTAAACTTATCTGAAAAATATAGGAAATCAACATGGACTTAGAATCAGCATTTCAAAAACATGCTAAGTGGGTAGAAGAATTCTGTGTCGCGATATTTGAACGAGATACTGTGAACGTCGAGACTTATGGAATAGACACCATTTGTGAACTCGGGAAATGGCTTTATGGTGAGGGTAAAACACAATACGGAAAATTGAACACATACTCCGAACTCGTTTCAAGACATGCTGCATTCCACAAAGTGGCGGAGAAAGTTGCTCAAGCAATTAATAAAAAAGATTATATTCTTGCTGAATATTTACTTAGCGAAGACGGGGAGTATGCTGCTGCCTCCCATGCGGTTTATATTGCAATTTCTAAGTTAAAATCAGAAACCCATTAATAATAGTTGAGATGAAATCCGCTGCGAGCTAGCTCGAATGATTCTTTTTCTAACGACAAGCTGCCTGCCATAATGCCACCATTGGTGGCAACCCGTATGTAAAAATCCCGATGAGGTGCTGCTACTAGACAATACAGTTTAAATTGTAAATACGTAAAAATTCTAACTTATAACTTTTGGAGATTAGTAATAAGCAAAATCAATTTCAAAAGAGAGATTTCTGACACCAATATTCATGCGGTTGATCAGCATCTCAGATGCTGCAATTTTGACTTGACCGAGTGACGCAGTACGTGAACTTGCCATTGATGTTCTGCCACTGATTCCGGTGGGACTTGCACCCGCCGGAAAAGTGCCGCCTTTGCACGGCGCACACCCACAACAGCCATCTGACGTACTGAATTCAAGTCCCTATTGAAGTCACTTGCAGTAATAGCGATTTCCTCAAAGTAAAGATCGATTTCTGCCGAAGCGGTGAATCAACTTGACTCAGATGTCGTGGAGGCTCATCAGAAAAATACACTGCAAAAGGAACCTCAACTATTCAATTTGTTGAGCATCTCAACAAGCTGCATTGAGTTATTCTCCATTTCTTGACATAAAGTACGAGCCTTGTCTTTTTCGCCAGCATTGTAAGCCATGACAGCCTGCTTACCCAGTTCATGCACGTTAGCGTGCGGAACATCTATCGAGGCAAATACGCTGTTGTGCCCACAAGCTTCATGTCCCTTACCCTGATACCATTTGCCAAAGGCGCAAGTCTTGTGAGTTGGCAAAGCATTTGGATCGATGTTAGTAGATCCTTCCAAATGTGCCTTGATCTTGCCCACAAATATCATATGCGCACTTTTAGCTTTGCTGATGGACAATGAAACGTCTTCCGCGACTTTAAACTTTCCGATACCACCCATCAACTCCTCGGCAATGGCGTTCATTTCACCAGCTCCCTGAGCTGAATCATGAGCATCCTTTGCTGTAATTTGAATGGCAGCAGAGATAGCATCAATACTTTTTGAAATTTCGCTGGTTGCCACTTCCTGACCTTCTACTGCGGCAGCAATTTGAGTGACCTGTACTGCAACGGCACTGACTTGATCCAAAATATTCTTAAGCGCCTCGCCCGAATTGGCTGCCTCCGCCGTACCGGCATCAACTTGGCGCATACCACGTTCCATTTCAGCAACAGCTTCTTTGGTCTCACTCTGAATGCTTTTGATCATCTCATCAATTTCGCGGGTCGCGATGGATGTTCGTTCAGACAAGGCCCGTACCTCATCGGCAACGACGGCAAAACCTCTACCATGCTCACCAGCTCGCGCCGCTTCGATAGCCGCATTTAATGCAAGCAAATTGGTTTGATCAGCGATTTCCTTGATGGTGCTAATAATAGTGCCAATCTGGTTACTACGGTTCCCCAAAGTTGTGACTGTTTGAGACGACTTTTGTACCGTATCCGCTATTTGGCGCATGACTTTGATTGTGCCGTCGACAATTGAAGAGCCGTCGTGCGCGGACTGCGATGCCAGTCTGGCACCATCGGCGGCCAGTTGGCAATTTTGAGCAATGCTTCCTGATGTAATCGATATATCTTTGCTAGTTTTAGCAACACTATTTGCCTGAATGGCTACTTCGGCAGTTTTGTCGCTGATATGATCAGCTACCAAGTGGATACGGTAGGCTGAGACTGAGACTTTTGCGGCGGTTGCGGCAACATCTTTAACCGAAGAACTCACATTGGTAATCATTCCATTAAATGAGTGCCCCAGTTGACCCATTTCGCTCTTGCCACTTTCCAAATGACTGATGTCTAAGTTCCCTTCGGCGACATGGCGCGTTTTTTCCACAACATTTTGAATAGGTAACACAATACTGCGTGTAATGAAGAAAGCGGCCAAACCACTGACCAATATTGCGACTAATGAAAAAACTATTGAATTTGTTTGGGCTGAATTGACTGCTTCCGCCATCTCCATTTGTTGATCTTTCATCGCTGTTTCACAGGCCTCTTGGACTTTGCGTGCTGCTGCCACCATTTTCTTGTCTACTTCGTCAAGCACCGATTTTTGCGCACTGCCAGACTGAAGCATTTCTGCCAAACGACGAAACTCAACCTCGTAATCTGCCGTGGCTGCCATCACATCATCCATCAATTTCTTGTTCTCAGTCTCTTGAAATTGCTCTTTGGCATTTTGCGCAAGCTTTTTGATTTCTGCAATGGCTTTCAGTGTGTTATCCCGATAGACGACATCTCCGCGAATAATGAGATTCTTCTCGTGGCGGCGAGCTTCCAGAATACTGATGACTATCATCTGCATATTGGCAGACTTGGCAGAACGATCGGTCATCTTGATGATGCCTACATGTTCAATATATATAGCACTCCCTAACAGGGTAAACACCAGACAAAAGCCGGTGATTATCTTGGTGCCGATTTTTATATTTTTCCACATTGCTTACACCCTCCTAATTCACTATTACTTTGGCCTGCATTTTTTATGCGGCCTCTGGTTCTATCGGCAATTTGTCAGACAACTTAAACGAAAGTTAAATTCGAAACGCCTACGACAGTAACCGGTTTCTACCTTTGAAAACTGTGAATTCTCTGCCCGCTAACGGTCATTGCTTAGGATATCAATTTCATTCAACGTATCCTAGGTGCCAATCTCCTTTATTGGTAGAGCGAAATATATCGTCGCACCCTCATTCACTTTGCCCTCTGCCCATACTCGACCACCATGGCGAGTAATGATGCGCTTAACAATGGCGAGTCCGATACCGGTGCCTTCAAATTCGTTAACAGCGTGCAGGCGTTGAAATACGCCGAACAACTTGTCGGCGTACTGCATGTCGAAACCAGCCCCGTTATCCTGAACATAATAAACGGCCTCATCCCCTTTGATAGAACTACCCACCCTAATCATGGCGTTCTCTCTGTTACGAGTAAATTTGATTGCGTTAGACACTAGATTGACAAATACCTGTCGCATCATGGCATGGTCGCCCTTGGTTCGCGGAATAGCTTCGATTACCACACGCAGCTTGCTATCAGTCGGACGGAGCTCTTCAAAAACTTCGAGAGCCAGCTTTTCCATGTCAATTTCAGAATAAGTCATTTCTGTGCGACCGGTACGGGAAAAATTCAATATGTCGTCAATTAGTTGCCCCATCCGTCCGGTATTGTCACGCACCACGTTGAGCAGCCGCTTGCCTTCATCGTCCAACTTGTCAGTATAGTCATCCAGCAGAATGTGGCAGAAGCCGTCAATAGCTCTCAGCGGTGAGCGCAGGTCGTGCGAGACAGAATAAGAAAATGCTTCAAGCTCCTTGTTGGTAGATTCCAGCTGCGCTGTACGCTCGGCGACGCGTTGTTCTAGCTCCTGATTGAGAGTGCGAATTTTCACCTCCACCTGTTTGCGATCAGTGATGTCGATGTTGGTTCCTATCATGCGCAGAGGCTTGCCTTCTGGGTCTCGGATTGTCCATGAATCCGCCTTGATATAGCGGATGGTGTCATCCGTACGAACGATTCTGAATTCGGGCGCGTACTCACGCTCACCGCGCAATGCGGCTTGAATTTCTCCGTCCGTATGCGCCTTGTCATCAGGATGGATGGTACGAATCCACGCATCGTAAGCTCCACCGAAGTCACCCTTTCGAATATCGTATAGCTGATACATAGAGTCATCCCATACCAATTCGTTTTTAACTATATCCCAGTCCCAAATGCCTATATTTGCGACGCGCGTGGCTAGCTGTAGCCTCTCGGATGAAAGTAGCAAAGCATCCTCCGCCTGCTTGCGTTTAGTAATATCGGTTAACATCGCAATTGATCCCATGAAACGATGTTCATCATCGAAGATGGGCGTTGCGGAGGCAAGAGTCCATACTGTCACCCCGTTTTTTCGACGGAAGCGTTGTTCGTGGTTTTCCGGCAGCCCTTGGCGACTGTTATCCATTTTTTTCTGATAATCGATAATGTCCTCATCAAAAATAAAGTCGCTTGCCGGTTGCCCAATCATCTCTTTTTCGGAATAGCCAAGCATTTCTGCCATGCGTGGGTTGACGAAAGTAGTCAAGGTGTCCGATCCAAGTTCCCATATTCCCTCTCGTGCTGTGTCCACGATACGACGATAACGTTCCTCGCTCACGCGTAGTTGCAAAGTGCGCACTTCGACTGTTCTCTCAAGATTCTGGTTCGCCGCTTCCAATTCAGAATTAACCTCCCCCAGTTTCTCGGTCAGTTGTTCTCTTTCTTTGGATATTTTGATGACTTTCTTGTTTATTCTAAACAGATGAATCGCTGTTGCTAAAATGACAAGTATGACTAACAGGCTCGCTACTTGAAGTTGGATTGAGTATTTTCTAACAATATCTCTAAGTTCAAATTCATGTGCTCGTTCAGGATTTTCACTGATTCGTTTCATTAAGGATTCAATTGACGAATAATCCCCGGTTGACGAGAAACCATAATACTGACCAACTTGGGCTGCTTGATCATTCGGTTGTATATTAAACAGAGCAATTGCTACTCTTTTTATGAGTGATTGAGGTACATCAAGTTCTGCCGCCAGCGGCCACTCGGGATATAAATCCGTCGATAGCAATAAAGGAAACTTTTCTGGCGGTTGCCGATTCAACACTTTGATTTGATCCAGCCGGATCTTCCCATCTCGCACCATTCCTTCAATAACGCCGGTGCGAACAAAACCAATGTCGGCTTTACCTTCTATGACTTCCTGAACCACATTATCATGGGGCATTCCGGTGAATCGAAATTGTTTGATTTGATCCTTTTGTAACCCTTGCTTTAATAGTGCCCAAATTTGCATTGAATAACCTCCAACCGACTGTTTGGTTGGGGAGGCGACAACCTTACCCTTTATATCATCTAGTTCATTGATATCAGCTCTATCTGACCGGGTAAACATCACTCCACCAAAAGTTGTAATTGGGCGTCCGCCTATTGAAGGCATGAGCGTTGCTATCGCATTGATGCCATGATCTTCGCGGATAGTGATGTAGTGCTCCGGATTGGTGAGTACAAAATCAAATTGACGCCGATTAATTGCCAAATCTAAATCGGTGTAATTCAACGGAGTAATCGTGAAATGATATTCGGGTAGTTTTGAGTTGAGATAATCTGCAGTTGGTTGCCATTGTTGCTTTGAGATTTCAATTGGGCGGAATGCAAGGACACCTATTCGAACTTCCTTATCATCAGCAAAACAATAAATAGCATTGCCAAATTGGATTGATAAATAAAATAAACAAGAAACGAATATTTTGAATAGCTTCATTATATTTCAACTTGATATTTTACAAATTTCCCACTTGAACACAGTTTCATAAAGAAATGCCTTTCAGCCGACCATTGTCAAGCCTAGCACTGCCAGATTAGAACTGCAATGAAAAGGATTTGTTGATGCGAAACCTAACTTATTTTGAAATTCAAGAGTTCAAATTTGAAGTGTGCCATTTACGAAGTCAGGTACCCTTCATACTCTCAAATTGATTGCCGGAAAGCTGTTGGCACCGCAGCACTCATTTTCCCTGCTGAACAGATGTCGAGCAAGGGTACTGTCGTTGCTAATTTGCGGATGCATGAAGTAGGGATACTGCTTGTCAGCATCGGCATTATGGCGTGGTGGATTCGAGAGCATGCCGACTCATCCACGATAAAGGCGTTTCTGTTTGGTAATTTGTTGATATAACTGGTCTGTTACCGGTTTTTACAAACGGCGCTAGATAGCCATTTTGGTTTATTTGATGGTAATGTCGATTGTGTCCGCGTCTGAACCAAATGTAAACTTCAGTTTTTCAAAGCTTGGCAGACCAGAAAACAAACCTAGTGTGAATCCATTTGAAAAACCAAGCGGCTCAGCAGGTATTCTGAACATATTGTGATCCAGCTTCCCGTTGTCATTCTCATCTTGAAAAACGGAGACCGCGTATTTACCGTATTTTAGATTTTGGAAGACTATCACGGTTTGTTTGTCGCTGATTGTTCCTTGGGCATGAAGATAGGCTTTTTCGATCTTCATGACCTCATCTCCTTCGCGGAAAAGATTGGCGATCACTTTTCCATGATCATTCAGCAAGCCGTTCACCCGAATGGTCAAGTTGCCGTATGTATCATCAGCCAAGCAGCTTTGTGAAAAGAGCAGAATCAGGAAAGATAAAATTAATTTGTTATTCATACGATAGTGCCTCTCTGTTAGATATTGAGATTGCTTTACGGGCGGGAATCCGACTTGCCAGCCAACCAAAGACCAGAATGATCGCCAGGGTGATCACAAAGCCGATCTGACTGAAGGCAAATGGAAGCGAGATTCCGTGCCCCAGAATCAGGTTCCCGAAAAACTTCGAAGCATAGAAACTAAGAGGCAAACTCAGCAAAAGTCCCAGAGCGATGCCAACGATGCTGACTACCGCTCCTTCGGCGACGAATAAGCCATAAATGATCTTTGGGGTCGCACCTATTGCGCGCATGACGCCGATTTCGCGGGTTCTTTCCATAATGTTAGTTCCCGTGGATGCGGCCATGCCCAGTGTGCTGATTACCAAAACCAGTGAAGACAGAACGGTGAAAAGTGTGAGGATAATGTTGAGGTGGTCGTAAACGATCTTTGCGCGTTCGGCCTGCGACATCACATAAAAAACATTCAGGTCTGTTTGCCTAAGCGCTTTTTCGATATCCTGTTTCAGAGCGACGGTTTGTTTGTAGCCCCTATCTTGGGCTACGAACATCAAACTGTTAATCAGGTGTTCAGGGTTGGCTGTTTTGTCGTACTGCTCTTTGTCGATGTATATCTTCGCCACATCGAACTCCTTGACTATGCCCACAAGCCTCACTTGCACTTGTTTGCCGTTGAGATTGATCGGGTATTGTTTTCCGACCTCAACGGGTTCGCCAAATCCCTCTGCGGCGACTTGGTTCATCACGATTTCAAGATCATTTGAATGTTGCAACCAACGGCCTTTGATAACATCCATTTTTACAAGGTCAGTGTCGTAGGGCAGCGCGATAATACCGATGCCATTGTTTGTCGATACCACCGAGGACTGCAAACGGCCTCGCCCACCATTCCATGTTTCGATACTCAACACATTCTTCAGATCGTGGAACGGTGCTAGCGCTTTCTCACGTGCGACTTGTTCTTTCAGAACAAGCTGAACATCGTATTTCATGGCATTTTTGGTGTCCTCCAGAAATACGAAAAGTGATTGCCGTACATTAAAGCCCGAGCTAAAGATGGCAACCCCCAAGGCAATTGTTGCAACGGTGGTCGCTAGACGTTTTTTGCGTCGCAGTACATTTCGCAATGCGAGTTGGATACCGAAAGGCAACGGCCATTGAGTAGCTGTAGCTTTCCGGGGGTTGGAAGTGGCGGAATTTATGCCGTAGTCAGACAGTGCGTTCTTAACCGAAACGCGAACACCTTTTAATAGTGCGGGAAGTGCAAACAGCATTGGCAGCACCAAACCGCAAGTGATCAATCCGGCATATAGCCAGAGGGGAAGTGCTTTAGTGAGAATGTTGAAATTAAGTATTTTTGCAACGAACCCGGCAAACGCATAACCGGAGAGCACCGCCAGCGGAATGGCGAGGATACTCGCCAACACACCCAAGATGAGCACCATGAACAAATAGATGCTCATAACTTGCCCCGCCGTAGCACCGATGGCTTTAAGCACGCCGATCTGCCGGATCTGCTGCGCTAAAATTGCCCCGATCAACTGAGATACAAGGATGGCCCCCATCAGAAAGCCCAACAACCCGATGCTTCCTTGAAATGCCAGCAAAGTATTTAACTGGAATTGGTGAGGGTGTTGGTTGGGGGTTGGAATATTGACGCTGTCGATTTCGAATCCGTGATTTCTAAAATCCGCCAGAATAATATTTGTCGCCGCTTGAACGTCCTGTTTTGTTTCTACATTTCGCAATCGAAATATCAGCCTCTGATTGGCAGGCTCACCGGAAATTTCACTGTAAGTATTTTTGTCGGCATAAGCATAGATGAAAGCATCTTGCGTGGCAGGCGCTTGGGCGGGATCAAAGTCGATTCCGGCAATGGGCACTTGCAACACCTTGCTGCCCACGCGGACGTGGGCAATCGAGCCCGTTGCAAGATTGGAAACCAGTCGCCCGTTTCGCTCCAACAGGACAGCTCCGTGGGGCGGTATTTTTGCTCCTTCCTCGGAATATACGTGAGTAAGGTTGAAGTTTTCGAAATCATCAAGGCCAAAAAGCCACAGCGGCAGCCACTGATTTGGAAAAACCTCAATGCGCTGAAATGAGAGATCCCGAAATTCAGCACTTTCTATTTCCGGGCGTTGCCTGAATGTGGCTAAATCAAGCTTAGCAAAATCCTTGGAAGTTAAAGCCACATGAAAGGGATCTGTTCTGGTGAAATTCTCGTTAAGGTCGTTCTTTAGAATGACATACGAAACCAGAATCGAACCAATCCCCCACAGTCCAATGGTGAGCGCAAAAATGGCAAGCAGGGTTCGACTTGGATTTACCCATAAATCATTTAAAGCTTTTTTCAGCCTCGGATTCATGCTGTTATCCTTTCATCATTAACCAACTCGCCGTCACGTAACGTAACGATCCGGTCATATCCGCTAGTCGATACATCTTCGTGCGTTACCACGATTACGGTTTTCCCTTCCTTGGCAAGTTGCTTGAAGAGTGCATGTATCTCGTTGGCATTCTTGCTGTCGAGATTGCCGGTGGGTTCGTCGGCAACAATAATGGGCGGGTCGTTGGCGAGTGCGCGAGCAATGGCGGCACGTTGCTGCTCGCCGCCGGATAGCGCAGCCGGAAATTTGTCGGCGTGACTTAGAATGCCGACTAGCTCCAATAGTCTTTTGGCACGAGGCGCTCGTTCTTGTTTTGGAATGACATCCACAAACTCCATTGCAAGGAGTAGGTTTTCCAAAATGCTTAACGTCGGAATGAGCTGAAAGAATTGAAACACGATGCCAATATTGGTGCCGCGCCAAGTGGCTAGCCGACTTTCGGTAAGCGCATGCACCTGAGTTCCGTTAATAATAGCCGTACCACTATCGGGATGGTCGATGCCGGTGAGCATGTTAAGTAAAGTGGATTTGCCGCTGCCGGACTTCCCGACAATAGCGACGAATTCTCCGACTGCCACATGCAATTCAATGTTATTGAGCGCGGTGTAACTTCTGTTGCTGTCCGCAAAAACTTTTGTAACACCTGATAGTTTGATCATTTTGATACCTTGTTCTAAGTTGGCCACGTGTCTATCATGGCGATGCCAACAAGAATCGGGAAGAACACAGAAGCAGCGAATGTGCATTTCCAGACACATATGAGTTTTTTGTCCAGAAAGGAAGTAACTTGACCGTTGAAACACTATCGGCAGATCGACGCGTTCAGCGGACTCGTCTTGCATTACGAGATGCTTTGATCTCATTGTTGGAAGAGTGCGGATGGGACGACATCAATATTCAATCACTATGCGAACGGGCGAACGTGGGACGTTCGACGTTTTACCTGCACTTTCAAAACAAAGAGGAATTATTGGTCAGCGGATTTGATGACCTGCGCGCCGGCTTACGCGCCCAGGCGGAAATGCGAAAAAACGGAAAGTCGGGATCGTTGCTATTTGTGCGCGGATTGATTGAGCACGTTTATGAACAGCGAGCATTATTCAGAGCCATTGTTGGACGACGTAGCGGTCATGTCGTGCAAAAGCGTTTTAGGGAAATGGTGAATCAACTTGTCGAGGAGGAAATTTCACTCCCAGCTAAAGGGTGGCAACAAGACGCAGGAGCACGCTATGTTGCTGGAGCACTGGTTGAGTTGTTGGCATGGTGGGTTGATGCGGGTACTGCCCGAAATGCAGAGGAGATTGAGCATCTTTTCTCTCAACTCACTTTGTCAGTTATAAAGCGGTTTGGTGAAAGAATGTGACTACGCAAGAACGAAGACTCTCATTGAAGAGCAGCTTGTAACACATTGCGATTCGAGATAATTGCAAACGGCTTAGCCGAACCATTCGTCGCGATAGACAAAAACTGGCCGGCGCAATCCGTCGCACTCGCCAATGTCAACGACCTTTATGTGATTATAGGGTGACAATTGCTTCGGGCTCGTGTCTCCCCGTTAATAGAATTGTTAAATCCAGTTCATCACCAATCGGTTGATCTCCCCCCCGCCCAGCACCAGCCAGACAAAAAGGATACCTCCCAGTAATAGAGGTTTATAGCCCGCTTTTTTGATAGCAGAAAAGTGTGTGCATAAACCTAGTGCAGCCATGGCAATGGCGAGAAGCAACGTGTCGATGTTAATGGCAGTACTAATCACGCGCTGCGGAAGAACATCCGATGAATTAATGCCTGTCACTACAATAAACATCAGCGCAAACCACGGAATGACGATTTTTGCTTTTGGCTCTGCTGTAGAAGCTGCGAGCGCACGGGTACGCACAACATAGATCGACAACAAGATCAGGAATGGTGCCAGCATCATGACCCTGACCATCTTGGTTATCACAGCCGTGTCGGTAGCGGCATTGCCCAGCGATTTTGCAGCAGCAACGACTTGAGCGACTTCGTAAACTGTAGAGCCGGTAAAAATGCCGAATGCTTCAGGCGATGCTGCCAGGAAATGCCACGCATGATTCCATTGAAATAGCATTGGATACAAAAGCATACTGAGTGTCCCGAATACGATGATCGTAGAAACAGCGATGGACACATGCTCGGCCCGACCGCGTATAACGGGTTCGGTAGCCATGATTGCGGCGGCACCGCAAATCGAACTTCCTGCGCCAATCAATATCACGGTATTAATATCAAGCCCGAGCAATTTTCGCCCGACGAATAATGACACGGCAAAAGTGCTGATCAATATCAGTGAATCAATTATCACACCCTCAACCCCAACATGTGCGATGCCAGTAAAAGTCAGCCTGAAGCCGTATAAGATAATTCCTAGCTGGAGCAGGCGTTGCTTGGAAAATAATACTCCGCTTATACATCGATCCATCATATACGGGAACAGGGTGTTGCCTATCAGAATACCAAGTAGGATGGATAAGGTCAGGGAGCCGATAGCATGCTCTTGAAACCATTCATTCTGCGCGATTATCAGTGAAATCGTGGCAATGGCAAGACTCAACAGAATCCCATATATATACTTCCTGAGAAGTACGTGCATTGGTGCCAGTTTGTTGTAGAGGACTGAAGACATGCATAGACTCTACAGAGATTAATAATATTAATAAAACAGATTATTTTGATGATATCAATCTATAAATCTGGTAGATTGGAGCTTTCAATCAGTTTGAATACTTATGCGATTGACACTGAGGCAGCTACAAATCTTTATCGCCATCGCGCACAGCGGAAGTGCTACTGCGGCTGGCGAGCGTATCGCGCTGTCGCAATCGGCTGTTAGTGCGGCTATTGCCGAACTGGAGCATACCGTGAACATTCAGCTCTTTGATCGAGTAGGCAAGCGGATGCAGCTGAATGATCACGGGCGAGCCATGCTGCCACAAGCCATGTCACTGCTAAACAGAGCCGAAAGCCTTGAGCAGTGTTTTCTCGGTAGCGCCCCCAGCTTGCTCATCCTTGGTACAAGCCTGACGATCGGCAATTATCTTCTGCCGCGCCTGTTGGCGGATTACTGGCGCTCACAAGGCATCATATTGGGGGATGCCACTCCGCCATTGCAGGTGGTCGTGGCTAACACGGCAGATATTGCTACCAAGGTAGCTGCTTTTGAAGTGGATATAGGTCTGGTCGAAGGTCCATGTCACAGGCCAGATATTGCGGTGATACCATGGTTGCAGGATGAACTTCTTTTAGTCGCTTCCCCGGTTCATCCTGTAGTTCTGAAATATGGTAATAGCCTCATACCCTCCAAGCGGCTTGCCACAACCAACTGGATTTTGCGAGAGCAAGGTTCTGGAACCCGCGATACATTAGAACAGGCATTGTTGCCACACATACCCCAATTAAGAAGTAGTATCGAGTTCAACGATCATGAAGCCATCAAGCAATGTGCGATACAGGGACTGGGTATCGCCTGCTTGTCACACCTAGTTGTAGCAGACGCGCTGGAAACTGGTCAGTTGGTAAAGCTCAAGACGAGTTTTGGAGGACTTAATCGGCGGTTTAATTTGCTGGTACATCATCAGAAACAGATTACATCGGGTATGCAGAATTTTATCGATTACGTTTCCAATGAAATTGCGCGTTAACGCTCTGATTTATATTTTCTAACGTATTCCTAACGGAACAGCGTTTAGAATAGACCAATTATTGTTTTTTCGAGAACAATTTCTCATTTCTACTTTGGGCTACTTTAATAATCCTTTTGGGATCGTATTTCTAGTCACCTATGAATATTCTTCTAGTTGAAGACAATAGAGATTTGGCGACGAACCTGTTCGATTATTTTGAGGCTCGCGGATACACAATGGATCTGGCTAGTGATGGCAATCTCGGTTTAAACCTTTCTTCAAAAAATATTTACGACGTCATTGTGTTGGATTGGATGTTGCCAAGCATGGATGGAGTCACAATGTGTAAGCGACTGCGGGAAGCTGGTAAACAAACGCCGATTTTGATGTTGACCGCGCGTGACTCACTGGAGGATAAAATTGCCGGATTGGAAGCCGGGGCGGATGACTATGTTGTGAAGCCATTTTCCTTACGTGAGGTCGAAGCTCGTTTGCTTGCGCTATTTAGACGCTCACAAGTGCGTGATGGCGTCAAAACTCTGCAAATCGGCGACTTGACATTCAACACAGACACTCTGAAAGTATTGCGCGGCAATCGCGCAATTATTTTGCCACCTATAGCGCTCAAATTTCTTGAGGTGCTTATGCGTAATTCCCCCCGTGTTTTGTCTCGTGAAGAGGTTGAACGTGCCATTTGGGGAGATACACCGCCGGACAGCGATGCCTTGCGGGGACATCTCCACATTATGCGTAATGTGGTTGATAAAAATACCGACAAGCACTTGATTAAGACGCATCGAGGTCTTGGGTATCAAATTAGCGATGAATAACCGACACAATAGCCTCAGATTCAAACTGGCACTTACATTCGCAATCTTTGGAGCGATGATTAGTCTATTGTTGTCATTGGGGCTATCGTTTATTACGCACCGCTTGGGAGAAAACTTGATGGATGAAACCTTACGTGCGGAAATCGACGGTTATATTTCCAGGCGTGCACGTAATCCAAATGCACTTCTTCCTTCAACAATTAGCATTCAGGGCTACATCCTTTCGGATGAAAGAAGTAAAGATGCAATTCCTCAGGAACTATCAACTTTGAAAGATGGAACTTATCGTTTGAAGCTGAACGATATTTCTTACCGGGTAGCCGTAGAAGATAAAAATGGTGAACGCTATTTCATGTTATTTAACGAGGAGCGCCAGCGCGAACGTGAACAAATGTTTACCGTTTATTTGGCAATGGCTGCACTCATCATGACCTTGCTCTCATCATGGGCTGGCTGGTGGCTTGCCGGACGAGCTGTAGCACCTATACGAGAATTGGCCAAGCGCGTTAGCAGCGCAGATCCCGGTGATGATACCGATGCTGTAGCGCAGGGATTTTCAAGCGACGAAATAGGGCAGCTGGCGCAAGTGTTTTCTGCATACCTTAAACGAATGCGTGATTTTATTAACCGCGAACGTAATTTTACCAGTGATGTGAGTCATGAACTACGAACACCGTTGACAATTGTTCAAGGCGTATTGGAGTTGATGGAAGACGATAAACTATTACAAGAAAAGCAGCGCGAAAGAATAGCCAAGATTGGGCGCGCCAATAGTGACATGGTTAATTTAACCAATGCATTGCTCCTGATGGCAAGAGAAAACACTGATGAGGCTTATATTCAAACTTGTGATGTAAGTAAGGTTGTCGAAGTGGCCATTGAATCAAATCGCCATCTACTAAGTAAGAACACGTTGGTAAATTCCAAATACTTATCGAATCCACATATTGAAGCCGAGCGTACATTGCTTAGTATTGTGGTATCCAATTTGATTCGTAACGCCTTCACATTTACACCATCCGGCAGTGTAACCGTTCTGGTAGATGATAACAGTATCATCGTTAAAGACACTGGAACTGGAATTCGAAGCGAGGAAATAGGTAAAGTTTTTCAAAAGCATTTCAAGGGTACCGGCAGCCCCGGCTCCGGTATCGGACTATCGCTAGTGAAGCGCATTTGCGACCGTTACAAATGGGAGATAATTCTTATCAGTACGGAGGGTCAGGGAACAAGTGCCCAGCTTATATTTCGTAAATAAAATAATTTTTAATCCTAACGCAATCCTAACGAAAAACTAACGTTTCCGTAACGATGAGTTAACTAAAATGCAAATAGAATTTGTTTGCATAATTTAACCAAGGAGAAAGTTAGAATGAAAAAATTAGCTGTATTGCTCTCAGCGCTACTGTTTGTGGCATGCTCTTCAACTAAGCCGACTCCTACACCAGTGACGGAGTCGGCACCTACAAGTAACAGCAACTCGACTGCAACCGCAGCACCGGCTCCAGCAGTTGCAGTTGCACCAGCTTTAACGACTTCAGCATCTCCGGGTGATACAGCCGCAACTGCAAAGCTCGCCGATGAAATTCAGAAAATACAACCCGGGGCGGATGCCGCCTCAGCAGCAAACCTGGCTAATGAAATTATGAAGCTGCACAAACAGAGTGTTTATTTCGATTTCGACGAATATGCTTTGAAGCCCGAATTTAGAAGCATTGTTGAAATGCAAGCTGCCACTTTTAAAAGCCGCAAAAACACAATGTTGGTTCTGGAAGGAAATGCGGATGAACGTGGTAGCGCTGCATACAATCTGGCACTAGGTGAAAGGCGTGCAACAAGTGTTAAAAAGGCTTTGGTCACAATGGGCGTGCCCGCGTTGAAAATCAAAGTTGTCAGTTACGGAAATACCAGGCCCAAGTTGTCATGCCATGAAGAGAAATGCTGGCAAGAAAATCGCAGAGTTGACTTTGTTTTTAACCAACAGTGACTCTAGCGGGTTAATAATGACCAACTGAATAAGGTTGAGATTCTTTCAACCTTAATCCTCATGTTGGGCGAATTCAACTCTGGGAAATATTATTAGAAATGCGAGCCGATTATGATTGAGTCCATAACGGTAGCCATTATCACGTTAATATTGCTTGCCTATTTTCGCCCGGGAAAGACGCCACCACTCGAAAACCCACTGACTATAGAACGTTCTGGCAAGTACAAAATTATGCTGCTCCCCAGGCTCAATTTGGCTCAGCCTTTTATTGAGGATGTTGCGGAAGTGATCAGGCCATTAATTGTGGGAATAAATGGCAGCGCAACTCAATATTTTGTAGTCCGTGATAGTCAAGTTAAAGCGCACGGGCGTGATATTTATTTGTTGGCGATTTGTTGCCAGAATCAGATTCTTTATTTTTATGGGGCGAACCCCAAGGCAAATACTCCAGATGAATATCTGGATGTGATCAAAGCATATTCAATTGACGGTACGAAAAATTACCCTGATTCAGATTTGAACAAAGAGATGCTTGAAGAAATTATCGTCAGCTCAATTGTAGCAGTTGCAAAAAAAAGAAGAATTGAAGTAAGCCAATTGAGCCAATGAATAAAGTGCTAATTTTCACCCAGCCAATAATTTTTTAATTTATCCTCAACTTGGTTATTTAATCGAACGAATACATTTTTAATGAAAACCAGTTCAAATTTTTCTGAGAAATTATCACCCAAGCATTGCGCACTTTGGAAAAGTGTTAAATGAAAATACTTTTTGTGGAAGATAATCGTGATTTGAGCACCAATTTATTCGATTATTTCGATGCACGTGGGCACGATATTGATCTAGCCAATGAGGGTTTAGCTGGTTTTGAACTGGCATCAACCGATCAATATGATGTCATCGTACTCGATTGGATGTTACCCAACATGGATGGATTGACGATATGTATGCGCTTGCGAGCGATTGGAAAACACACACCCATTTTAATGCTGACTGCTCGTGACTCGACGCAAGACAAAATTACCGGCCTTGAAGCTGGTGCTGATGATTATGTAATTAAACCTTTTTCGATGCGAAACTTGGAAGAACGAATTTTAGCTTTAGTTAGCGGGGCCGCAATAAAAAAGTAGCAATTTAGACCCTATCTTTCAATATTGACCGTCTCTTTCGTTTGACGGTGCCTAAATAACTTTACCATACCCGAAGGCTTCAACCATTTCGTTACCTCCATGATTGCTCCGGTTCTTCCGGCTGGAGCATTTTGCCGGGTGGGACTTGCACCCACTGGGAAAGCGCCGCCTTTGCACGGCGCATACCCAAAGAGGTCATGACGATAAGTTGATAAATGGAATTCAACACTAGCGTTCACGCATAACGCTATTTCAGAAAATATACCCATCCTGCCAGTTGCATACCGTTGAATATGTAACATATCGATACACAGCCAGAAAAATCATAAGTAGTTGTTAATTTGTGGCATCGGGTGGCTTATTCTGGCACTTGTTAACGGCCCGACTGTGAGGCAGCAGGCAAGAAATTTAATAACCCTGATTGTGTATCAAATGATACATACCGCGCCTTATACCCATAGCTAGTATTCATCCCGCTACATCTTGCGTAGCTTTACAAAAGGAGAATACAAGTGAACATTAAATATATTGCATCGATACTGAAACCATATCTTCTGGTCTTAACTTTGTTGTTGCCTCCGTTAAGCCACGCGGCCGACACCGCGCAGCAGCCCGCCTCGTTGTATTCAAGGCTTGGTGGTTACGACGCGGTGACTGCAGTTGTAAATGATTTATTACCGCGCTTGATTTCAGACCCGCAGTTGGGGCGTTTTTGGGCAAATCGCGGAGCCGATGGCATGCAGCGGGAAAAGCAACTATTGATCAATTTTATTGTGAGTGCCGCCGGTGGCCCGCTTATGTATACGGGACGTGACATGGTGGTTAGTCACAAAGGAATGAAAATCAGTGAAAGTGATTGGAAAGTATTCATGGGGCATTTGCATGCCACACTAGATAAATTCAAATTGCCCAAGAAAGAATATTCCGATGTAATTGGTTTTATTGATAGCCAAAAACCGCTAATGGTGGAGTAAATCCGGAAAGGCGATTGATACTCGAGCCTCGTCAAACAGGAACGAAGCGCTGTAAAAGCACTTCGTTCCTGTTCGTTCAAACCTTAATGACGTACCTGTACCCGATAACTCAATGTGGCACTGCCTTCAGCCGGTACTGAAATATGCCAGACAGCAGTGTTACTGGCAGCCTTTTCGTGCGGGTGACTTTCTTTTAGCATTTCCCAGTCACCCGGTATGGGCTCCAGAACAGTGACCGTGACGGCTTCTTTCTTGGCATTCTTGAATACGAGTTCGAAGGCGCTTTCGTATATATAGTTAAAGCGCGTACTTCCTCCCACCTTTTTGAAATCAGTTTGTTTCTTGTCTGCGGTCACGTCAAACGCTTCGCCCAGTTTGAGACGTACTTTCTCGTTCTTTGGAGTGTGGTCAATGCGATCCTCACCGACAAACTGGGCGTTGCCTGCGCCGTCTTTTTTGTAGACGCGAATCACGCCCTTGGGCAACGGCATCCCTAGGTGTGCGCTTTCCTTGTTGCTGAATTCGATGAACACGCCAACCTTCATCTTCTGACCCAGATTCCCGTAACTGCTTTGGTAATAATAATCGGCACCGCTCAACAACAACTCTTTGTGCGACGGCACATCGAAGGCCGAGAGCAGTGACACCTGTTTGGTCTGGTTCTCGGCAATAGTGGTAGGACGATCCAAAGTGTAGAGGTGATATTCCAGCAGGGATTCCTCGGCCATGCGCGGTGCCGCCGCCAGTACAACTTTGGCTCTGGCAAACTCTCTCATTGAGCCACTTTCCTCACCCAACTGAACCTGATTGACATCCCCCGCCACCAGTTGCAGCTTGGCAT
>Ga0224559_1000331_pt1 | contig 32900 bp, 27 predicted proteins | sample 714S33034metaG_FD_180676 | JGI IMG/M metagenome (GOLD analysis project Ga0224559, IMG submission 180676) | Peat soil microbial communities from Stordalen Mire, Sweden - 717 S3 30-34 | ecosystem: Environmental > Terrestrial > Soil > Wetlands > Peat | place: Sweden: Norrbotten County, Stordalen... | reverse complement strand
GTCAAATACATTAATCAACTGTTTGGTATAGTTTTATAATGTTAGTACATTTTCCTTGAATATTTTGATTTTTATTAATTACTTATAGATTTACATATTTTTTTTAGATTTTTTGCAACGGAACCTTTATAAACCATCTGTAAGTTTAGGGTGAAATTTAGGAGTTTATCAAATTCTCTACAGTATGTGCGTTTCTGTCAAATTAAGGCTGGAATAAAATATTTATTTTGAGTTTCCTTTTTGAATCAATTTTTCAGCCAGTGTTCATTCTTCTAGCATGAGGTCTCCTCTCAAATATGAGGCAGCTCTTTCCGGAGGAACTGTATTGATATAAGTTCCCGTATTCAGCTCAAACCCTGCACTGATAGAAAGCCTAGGAAGAAGCCGAAGATTTAGGTGATATTCAGAATTTTTGAAAAGCTGATAAAACATATAGTTGAAAGGAATATTTCCTAAACTCCCCTATAACTTCTGAGAGAAGCTCTTAAAGTATCTCCAAGGGCAAATAGGAGTTTATCATTGCAATCTCCGAGAAAACTCACATGTCTCCTGGGAAGAATCCACACTTCAAATGATCCCATCGAATAATAAGGGGCAAAGGCTATAAATTCATTATTTCCAAAAATGAGTCTAGAAGATGCTTTTTCCTTAGCAAAGATTGCACAATAAGGACATGTTTTCCTTTCCTTAATAGCTTTCATTTCCCTTTCGAGTGGAGGAGGACAAAATGGAAGGGCAATAAGCTGACTGTGAGAGTGATCCATTGAAGCTCCTGCGGCTTTCCCAAAATTTGTGAATAGGGAGGACATAGAGTATTCTCCCCTGGGTCATATAATTGCATGTACGGGTTCTATAAACATTCATGAGTCCTGTGATCTCAAGGTCAGAAAAATCTTCTAGTCTTCTCCCATGCAAAGGTGATTCTATAATAACTTCATGAAAACCATACCCAGGTTCAGAATGCAAGTCAATTTCTTGATTTTCGAGAGGATCAGGGACAGGAGATAGGACAGGGTAGATATTTGGAAAACAGCGAAAATCCCAGTTAAGTATTCTCTTTTCAGGAGTATCTGCAAAAATTTTCCCATTTTTATATACTGCAGTAGCTAGGGGAGTATCTTCCTCAGCTCCTCCGCAAAACGAGCAACTTACAGGACTGTGTTTCGCTAAACTTTCAGCTTCATCTACAAAGTCCGAAGGTCTTTTAGTTCTTTCTTCAGCAATTATGCAGTATTCGAAAAGAAAATAATGCTTTCTGATTTCTGACATATAAGGTAAACCTCATTGATTCTTAGTTGCTCTTTTTTGATTTTTTTTCTTTTCTTGATTGTTGGAGATCTTATAGGATAAATTAATTTTTTTGTGGCCCTTTTTATCCTCTTATCTTAGATATATACTTCAAAATTAACTATGTAATTCTTTTCTATTTTTCAAGTTTACAATTCGTATATGACTTTAATGAATTTATTGCATACTCTATGTGTAGTCTTTGATGGATTAGAAGTCTTTTTAATATTTTCTGGTTTTTCTTAAAATTTGAAAAAATGAACCGCCACGTAAAGAAACAAAAACCCCAAACATCCCAGTGTAAATTCCTGGAACCACGAAGAATATCTGTATAAGGTTTATTAAAGTATTTAACAAGGGCTCTACAATAACTATAACTTTGAAGTATAATTTAATTATGAAGTGGGATAAAACTATGCAAAATAATGAAAACATATTAATTCAACTGTGTTTGTAGCATGTTCTTGTTGAATAGCACCTCAAGGATGGCTATTGGATTGAAGTATTGAGCTGGATAACGACTCAAAACATGATATTGTAGGCTATGATTTTATTGATAGGGAGTTATAATCTGGTACCAAAATCCTGTGTAGGCAAAAAAGTCATGATTTCCAAGCTAGATAGTCCTATTGGAATGCGTTATGCAGAGATAACTTGAAACGGATTTAATGACATAGTGATTTATTACTAGCATGGAAAAAACACGGTAGAAATGATTAAAAGACTAGGGCTTGTCAAAATTTTAAGCAAATGATAACTAATATAATATTCAAACAGGCTCTATACAAATTGATTCTGTAAATGTTAATATGTAATAAAATATTGCTACATCTAGGATTATAGTGTATTAAAACAAATTTAGTACATATATATCAATAATTCCATATCTTAATGGAATTGCCATCATCAATCTTTACTCTCGGTGCTTCAATTGCTTTCTTAGTGATATTTTGTTGTTGATCGTAAATCAGAGATCAATTTTTATTTTTGGTATGTTGACTCCCTAATTATTAATGATTTTAAATGCACACTAAGTAGTGGAGAGCGAAACAAAACATTATTTGAGAATAAAGCTATAATCAAGATTAAAAGTTCATTCCCCAAGATCAAAATCCAATTTTAATATAGAGCCTATATAGCAAAGGGATGGTGGAGCTTGCTGACTCGTGAACAAAAGTTTAAACAATGAGGTAACAAGCCTTCAAGCTTTAATTTACTAGCAATTCACTTACTATATTTCTGTTTGGATGTGTAAACAAGGCCTTTGACAACTCCAATTGAAACTACTGCTATCAGCAATGCAGTTAATAGAACCATAAGAAGGTTTTTCTCGTCAGCATATTTAAACATGAAATGGAATAAAAAAGCACTTAAAATTGCTCCAGCACCCACTATGATTAATGTTAGGGTTCCTAACATTTTTTCGGTATCCTTGCCCATCGCCCATTTTCTCCTTAATATAATTGCCAGCAAATTGCTGAGGATTTTTATAAACCCTAATTTTTGGCTTTTTATTTATAAGCATATATATCAGCAATTGTTGAATCAGTGGTTTATTGACATTTTCTAAGATTTAAAGTTTGCGAAAGGTTCGAAGTTTAATAGAGTAGTCTGATAGTTAGTTATATTTTCTAAAGGTCTATTACCTTAAAGTTTATAGTCCTAAACATACACTGTATATACATGACTAAATCGGTTGATGATGTTCATTGTATTGATGTTAGTTATTTAAACGCAAAACAGAGATTGGAAAATGCAGACATTGGAAAAGAAAACAAAGCATAAATTGAAAATTTTTCAATTGCTCTTCGACGGGAAGGAGCGGTAAAAACAACAATTACATGGTACCTGTACTATACAACTTGGATTGTCGAGCGACTTCAAAAACTAGGATTTAATGAGACCTTGGACAAACTGGATCCCAATACTTTTGATAGATTGCTTATTTCATTTGAGGATGAAAGAAAATTATCTTCCGGCACTATTCAAAATTATAAAAAATTGATAAAATAATTTTTCAGATGGTCCACAGATGGTAAGCAGCCTAAATGGATTATGGATCTCAAGCTGAAAATAGTTGAAAGCCCTGTAAACCTTCAGACATACTAACCAGAGATGGAGTATACCCGACTTCTTGAAGGCTGCGGACATCCACGAGATAGAGCAATCATTGCTTCTTGCAGATGGCGGAATGAGAGTAGGAGCTCTGCTATCCTGCAGGGTTAAAAATGTGGAATTTAACCAATATGGAGCAAGGATTTACCTTTCAAAAACGAGAGTTAACAAGACTACACCTGCAAAAGGGCTACCACTTACTTGGAGCGCGGGATATTTGAATCAGTGGCTTGCAGTTCATCCTCTTCACGAAGATCCAGAAGCTCCATTATGGATTACTCTTAACAAAAATAAAGAAGCTGTGGGCTATAAAACTATTCGAAAAATGTAAAGACTACAGCCGAAAAAGTAGGCATCAAGAAAAATGTATACCCACATTTGCTACGACATATGGCTATCACAAACTGGATTTTATATGGTCTCAATGAGCAGGAAATTAAGCACAGAGCAGGCTGGAGTCGGGGCAGTACTCAAATGTTCAAAATTTATGCAAATTTCACGGATCACGAAATTAACAATAGTATTTTTGAGAAATATGGGCTCAAGACTGAAGACAAAAGACATGTTACACTTAATAGATGCCCACGGTGTAATAATGTATTAAAACCGGATGATAAATTTTGTAGCCAATGTGCACTGGTTCTCTATCAAGAAACCGCCTAGAACTAGAGAAAGATAACGAAAAACTAGATTTGTCATTCTTAGAAGTTTCCAGTGTAGATCCAAAAGTTTTAGAAAAAATAGCCATGGAAGTCAAAAAACTTCTAAACAAGCAAACTTAAAATATGAGAGAAAAAATTTCCTTTTTATTCCGAATTGTTGAATATTTCTGTTAATAATATCAAACTAATTTAATTATATCGGGTGAAAAGTTTGCTTATTTAATTAAAAAAGTTGGAAAATTTGTCAAATTAATCTGTACCAGCGTCTGGTACCCAACTTTCAAACTTATCTTGTTTCTTCTGTGCCATTTCACGCGCTTTACGAAATATCATTTTAGTCAGGTCTTTGTTGAAAGTATGATAAGTTATGTATTTTCCTCCCTTGTCTTCGAATTCCCGTTCTATCTCTTCAAGTTTGGGATTTTCAATGGAAATTAATTTCTTCCCTTTAAGAAAACTAGGTGCATCTTTACGATCTATATAATAATTTATTCTTTGCTGAATTTCTGCATCTGATATTTCATTTTTTGTTTGTCTTAAGTATTCTATGGCTTCTCTATTAGATTGTCCTTTCAGAATATCCTTGGAAACACATGCTTCAAATGCTATATTGATACTGAAGGTTGTTCCACATATTACCATCCAGTTATTTGGATTATGAAGATATTCCTAATTCGGTAGGATTATGACGTTTTCTGACAATTCAACAAGTTTTTGAATATCAGTTATTAATTTATTTTTGTCATTGGTTAGAAAAAGTATAAATAATTCAGGGAATAACTGTAATTTTTCCTTAAATTTTTTAGTTAGTATTTAAAAGCAATATAGTTATGTAAAACTGCGGTGGACTAAAGTTTTTTCCAGCTAGCTTCGAACTATAAAATTGTCCTATCTTGCAGACTTTAAAGAACTAGTAATTACACAGTTGATATATAATCTCGAATACAGAAAACCTGATCAGGATTAGTGAGATTTAGACAATTGTGTATGTACCGTTGCTGTTTTTCAATTTAACTACATAAGACGGAGCAGAATTTTTCATTTGATTGTCGATCATAACAGAATATTTGCCTGAGTTTAATGACGGCACAAAACCGTTTCTAATATCGGAAATCGGAACAGAATTTTTACCCAAATAAGATGAAGGAACTAAACTGCCCATTAGATAAGAAATTGGAATATGACCGTTACTTGAACCTGATGACGGAATATAAAGTTCTATGATATGCAATTTCGAAATAGAAACTTTTGCTGAAACTGTTATCAGGTCAATAATTTTGATATAACCACTACTTGGATTTGACGAATCAACAAAATATTTGCTTTCATTTGATTGCAGAACAGAATATTTGCCTGAGTATGATGAAGGAGCAGAATTGTTTGTGAGATTAGAGCTTCCACTTACCAATTCAAATGTCAATGATACTACAACAAAGACTAGTATTGAGACGGTCAAGATTTTATTTATTTCACCAAATATTTCGTTTACCATTCATTTACTCCTAAATATTGGTTTATCTAAGCATATACCTAATAGTCTCTATTTTGAAAAGAACTAAAAGGTGAAAAATAAATTATATTTTCTAACTAAAAATTAAGATAAGTTTTATTTGATACAATATATTTGTGGATTATATTGTAGTCATAGTACATCATCACACATAACGTTTAATTAATCTATGTATTAATATTCATACTATATAATTAAAAGAGAAATTTAGATTAGAAATATAGCTATGGGATTTATAATATTTAACTGAACAAAAAAATCTTCAAATTTTGTCTTATTAAATAAAAAATTTATGGGAAAATTGTTTGCTAATTTAGCTTCTCAATTACATTAATACATACTCTGAAAACTATAGTAATTATTTTAAATAATGCGATGTTTTATGCGTAAATATATGTTTTTTAACTATTCAACCTGGGGAAAAAAATGTCAACAACCATCTTTACTGAGATTAATTGATCAAATTTCGGTGGGTGGATTTTGATATTATCACTGCTTTGAATTTGTTTAATCTTTCTAGTGCCTATTTTAAGTCCATTTCACGAAGAGAAAAAAAGCAAATATTCCTACAAAGATACCAAAAAATGCAATGCCAATAATGACTTTAACTATAAAATATACTGCTTGCTTCATCTTAATTTTGTTATCAAGCATGTAAATAACAGCCACTTCCTGGTCAAATGTCATCAATTACTTAGTTTTTTGTGTTAATTTAAATGATCAGGTTGATCTTAGATGTCAAAAAGGAACTCTGTGAGCTGCGGGGGGAAATGCCTACAGCTCGATCAAATCTCTACTTGAGTATATGGGGTTATACACCATTTATAATTAAATTTATTTGATTATATACTTTTATGAATATATTCTACGAACTTAAAGTAATTAGTATTAACATTATGTGGTCCTAGTCTCATGAATTATAATCTAGGAAGCCTTTTCCAGACAATCACTAAATCATGTAATCTCAGCCCCTATAACAAGTTTTTTGAGTGTTCTCTAAGGGGATATACCTTACTAGACTCGGGAAAATGTCCTATACTGCCCCAATGCGGTCTTAGTTGACTAGAGTATATTCAAATCGTCCCTAGTGGCATGTTGTAAGACTAATAATTGATCCACATCGTTCGATTATCAATTCCAATTCTGTATTGTTTATTGCAGGACCAAGGACCTTGATTATATTCTCTATCCATCGTTGTTTTTGGATAGTTATGTTTTACCTTACAATGCAGTTTTCTTAGCTGGTGTCTGAATTCAGACTAAAAGTTATTTTCCGTAATAGTTTCTCTAAAATTTAAAATGTTGTTGCACTATTGGAGCTTTGAAAGTCCAGATAAGTTTTAAAAATAATATCGAAATTAATTTAATAAATAAATAATATATTTTTTAAGTAGGAATCTTTAATTTGGAGAGTGAAGTATTAAACTATGTGTATTTGTTTAGTTATTTTTCATCATTACTATTTCAAACAACTTCAGGAGACTGAATATGGACACATCTAAATGTGATGAAGCGAGTCAAAGTCATATTATCATAACGGCTTTAGGAATTACGGTGCTGACGTTTTTTATCCTAGTGAGTATCGCAGGCGCGACGCAGGATCCAATGGTTTGGAAGTATAAAGGGAGCGTACTTTCTGACCAAAATAACAAAGCAATTGAAATTAATCCGCAGAATTCAATCGATTGATATAGTAAAGGACGTACTCTATATAAATTAAATAAATATGATGAAGCAATAAAAGCATATGAAAAAGCAATTGAACTTAACCCACAGGATTCAAAATCTTGGAACAATAAAGGAATTGCTTTGTATAATTTAAATAAATACGATGAAGCAATAAAAGCATATGACAAAGCAATTGAAATTGATCTGCGGAATTCATTGGCTTGGTATAATAAAGGAGATTCTTTAGGTAGATTGAATAAATCTGATGAAGCAAAAAAAGCATATGATAAAGCGAATGGAATTAATCCGAATAGTCCATATGCTTGGAATGGCAACGGACGTGATTTTGATAATTTGATTTGCTTAGAACTATTAAGAATTTTTTAATAGATTCTAAAGGAATAACTAGTTTTTAACTTAGTGCAGGAATCCAAACTAGGATTCAGAAATAAAGAAAACAGATATGGTTTCGCGAGATAAATTTAATATATAGAAAGAATTTGGATAACTGTATATATAATTTAGGAAATTGTAACCCAATTTGTAGTTATTATATATTATTTATCCTCAAAAAAATATGTTATGTTTTAAGAATGATATTCAGAAGTACACTCGGAGTCCTAACAGTTGAAATCAACACTTCTGAAACTTGGAAAAATGTATTTATCGTCAATTACATATGTTTTTTACTGATCGTAACTGCAAGATTGAGTGAAGGAAAGTACTGAAAAATGGAAGGGAAAAGTAAATCTCTCTATACTTTCTTTCTCCCATGTTTTCCTGAGTTATATAGCGTCAGATGATTGTAATTTGAATATTTAAATTAAATGACATATTTTTTGTTTGGATTTTAATTTAGGATATCAAATTAGCTCTTAAAATTCGTGATTCAATTGGACAGTAAGGAATGCATTTTCAAGAAATAAACGATTAATTACAACAATTTTATTCCCAGCAGAATTGTATATATTTAAAATAAAAAATAATACTCCAACTATTAAAAGATCTACCTCTATTTCTAAGGCTGGTAGATATCTATAAACAAGATTATTTATTCAACTCACTTTCCACAGGTGTACACAAGAATTCCATCTATTTTCCCAATATGACAATAGCTTAAAAATTAATCTAACTTTCAATGAATAATAGCTGACAAATAGGCTAATAAATTATATCTCTGTGTACATATACAAAATGTCGGATTTAAAGTATTTTGCGAAATATGATACCATTTAAAAATTACATATTCAGAGAAATTCGAGGCAAAGATCTACGTAGTATTCTCTTGAAATCTTTTTTAGCCAATCAGGCACCAGACCATTCCTGTCAATTATGATTTCATTAAGGTAGTATAGAGATTCCTCTGTCCTACATTCGCTGAGCCTCTTTATGGCAATTCTCCTCCCCCATGAAGATCTTTCATCATCAAAAGCTTCAAGATAAAGCTGGTATTCTTTACTATCCTCCATTACATAATTGACATTACCAATCGGATATAACTGTTTGTGTTGGATCTCAGGAATTAAGGGATTTTTTAATATTTTCTGGATCACAAAAATTCATCATAATCTTCTACATTCTACAAGTGCAACAAATTAGAAATCCGGAAAATAGTAACAAATTTTGGAATTTAATATGGCCAAAATAAATTATGTAGTAAAGGTCTCTATGAAAGTTCTTTTGTCCAATAAATGTAGGAAAATAAAGAGATACTCAAGATAATACCGGTATTCTATGGATCGAATAAAGCTATGTGACTAGATATAGTGACGCCTGGATTTAGATAGAACTCTATATAAACTTTTCTGCATTTGGATATTGGAAGGTCAAAATCTCTTAACAATAATTTTTGTCCCTAAAAGCTCTAACTAGGTTTGCTCCAAAAGAAGAATAAAACATCTTCAGCTAATTGGAGACAAACTTGCTGAAATTGATTCCTTAATTTATTGGAAAATCGTTTGTGTGATTTTTGATTCCATGCCATATTAAATAATTCTGTTTAAAATTCTTGTTTTACAGCAATAGCATGATCTTTCCGACTTTTGATTTGAGAAATAATGTATTGATCAACTTTCTTTCAGTAAATTTTTTGGTTTTCCTTAGTATATATCATACAGTACCAAAGTTTGGTCATTCAGAAGGACGATTATTGATAATTGCAATGAATAATAAATATGTGGACAGTTGTAAAACCAACTTTATTGCCTTGATATTGGGAAATAACAAAATGGGATGATTAAGGAAGCCACTTTTCCTCATTCAGATTATGGACATGCAAATACGGATAAACATCGGGAAAATGAAGCAGTAAAAAGGAGAAGCAGAAGCAGAACCTGAACAAAAAAATGGTATCAAGGCATACTTTGATATAAACTCATAGAGCAATAGGCAGACATTATTATAGGATCAGAAAATTCAAGAAAAAGACTGCATAAATTCATGATTTTCAGGTTTATTTACCACAAAAATGGAATGTTTTGCAAAGGCAAATAATACTTTGGAGAAAAATCAAAAAATTATGCTGAAGCGATGAAAAGAAAGGTAAAAGAAAGTTCTCTGGGAATGAGTGGTATAATTAAGAAACATAAGGATCAGCTCAAAAAGAGCTTCAAGTAAACGAGTTTCTGCAGTATCTAAAAAGATATTCAAAGCAAAAAAAGTTTTTGTCACTACTGTTCAAAGAATGAATCTAAAGATGTTGTGTGCAGCTTTTTGTTATAATCTTTATTTTTGATGACATTGAGAATAAAAAGAGTATTTATGGATATTGGGAACTATCTTTAACAAAATCAAAGAATAGTGAAGGAGATAAAAATCGAATCAAATACAGAAATTAGCTAGAAAGATTTGAGCAGAATTCACGGGAATAAAAAAATTAAAGTTGAATCAGAATCCTCCCTATTTTATAGCACAGTAGTTTGGTAACTGAGTTCCATTTTATAGTGCAAACATGGCTTAAAATATAACTCTGTTAGTTGAGAATGGTTCTCTGGGAATTTTCCATCTCCACAAAAGTTGAGGTATTCGATTGGAATAAATCTATTAGTAATTGCATCTAATATCAGATGAGGTGATATATATTATGACAAAAGGATCTGATATAGATAGCAATAAATATAGAACTTCGTATTATAATCGTATGAATAAATTAAATAATAACGAGCTTATATGGGAATTTAACAATGTAAAAAAATATCCTTCAGGCACACCAAAGGATGAGTTCATCAAAATACGGATGCAGGTATTAGAAATGCTTGCATCTGAGCGAGGTATCCTACTCTAAACATGTCCTTTGTACTTTTTGTACTTGCTAATTATATGGATCCTATATTATAGTTTAGTTTTTGAACTAATACATGCAAACCTGTAGCTCAGGTCCATGGCTTAATTTTCTCCATTATTACAATGGCTTTATCTCCACCTTATCTTTTAATCCCTTCCTATAGGCCGAAATTATAAAGGATTTCGTTAAACATCTGATTTTCACGATTATTTATATTCCGTTTATAAGCATATGACTAAATTAAGGAATTCGTCGAAATAGTCTCTACTCAGATTCCTTTCAGTTTATTACATAATCGTCAATCAACCGGAAGCAAGTTATGCGGCTTCTTGAGAATTTTATGCTCTGTGAACGCTTTTTATTTACCGTCGAATTCAAGCATTATCATAGTTTTTTTCCACCTTCAGGCTAGGAATATCTTCAAGAAGTCCAATATCCAATTAAACATAATTAACACACTAAGAATTGGCTATAAGAGCTACTATGGAGTATAACTTATTCCACTGAGACCAGAGAGAATTTCGATAAATTTCGATGCGTTTGAGTGTTGGCTAGTTTAAATACTTTAACACTGATTTTTATTCATGAAACCTCTTTCCAATTTTGCTCTTTAATAAGAATAAAAATATCTTCAGTCAATTGGAGACAAACTTACTGAAATTTATATGTCAATTGATTGGAACTCTTTTTGTATCGTTTTTGAGTCCATATATTTTAACAAAACCGTTTTTTGATGCAGAACTGAAGCTGATGTCATAATTATGTCTAAAATGATTGTTTCACAGTCTGGTTATTCAGGAAAAAGGTATTGATAATTACAAAGAAACAGAATATGGTAAAAGTTCCAAAGTCAACTCGATTGCGTTGGTTTGAAAATGAAAACGAGAATTATTCTGTAAGTTACTTTTATTTATTCAGATCCTGGACATACAAAAGCGGATCAACCTCGAGAAAAATGAAGTGAAAACAAGGCGAATCAGAGATCTAACTTAGGTAAAAAAATGATAAATCCCACTTTGATATAAATTTAATATTATAATATAAGGGATTATGAGCTGATCAGAAGATTCAAAACGACAACTGCATCACTTCATGATTCCAAAGTAGATTTATCAGAAAAAAATGAACTGGATTATATATACAGAGGATACTTTGGAGCAAAATCAAAAGGTTATGATTCAACAATGAAAAGAGCAGTAAAAGAATATCCTTTGAAATAAGATACATATTAAAGAAAAAGAGAATCAGCTCAAAAAGATATTCAAAGTGAAAAAAGTTTTTGTTGCTACCGTTCAAAGAGTGAATCTAAAGATGTTGTTTACAGCTTTTTTATGATCTCTATAAATTATGACGTTGTAAATAAATAGAGTATCTTGAGGAAATCGGAAATTTCTTTAAATCAAAGAATAATGAACCAGAATAAAAATCGGATCAAATAAAGAAATTCGCGAGAAAAATTTGGACCGAATTTCCGCGAAGAAAAAAATGAAAGATAAATCGTAATCCTTTATATTGTATCGATACGTTGGCACCAAAAATATGTGATAATGATCTGACTCAGATCTTGGTAAAAGGTGGGATCCCGCCTCTGATGATGGTGCCAAATAAACTCATTTTAAAAAGAAATGATAATCTAGTGGGTTAAATAAACAAAACAGGTGAGTGTTAGCTTAAGCCTCGATCTAAAGGACGCGGACGTTGTGATTTTCCACAAACACAGAGTTCTCAAAATTTAGATGTTGACTTCAGCTGCAGGCAATTAGGTCTGTTCTTGCTTCCACTCTGGATATAATGGAATTATTCGAATTCAAATATTTTCATTTGCTTATATATTTCTTCTTTTCCTGCTTTCCATGATTTCCAACATAGTTTTTTTAATGACATAGAAAGTTTTACCATCACCAACAGTTAATCATCCTAAAATTGCTTTTTAAATCCCAGGGCATTCTTTAAAGATTCCTCTTGGTATGGTACTTTTTATAATTTGCATCACTCTTAAAATAACATATTTTGGTTCAGCCCCAAAGAAAAGATGTACATGATCATCCTTAGTATGGATTAAATCAAACCCAAAAAAGTCCATTTTAACAATTTCAAAGCACATAAATTTCAAAAAATTGATTATTTCATTGACTAAAAAACTTCTGCTACTTCATATACAAAAACAATGTGGTGTCCTATTCCATAGATGCAATGTTTTTCATGGCTTAGTTCCATTAAATGGTACAAAGGTAGCTTAAAATAAATTCGCATGTAAATTTTTTTATCTTTGAAAAAGAAAATCAGCATCTATTGAAAATTTATACTCAAATTGATTGGATAAAATCAAAAATATATGGGTAATACGATAGGAAAATGATAACAATTTCTAGATCCCTTTAATTTGAGAAATTATCCATTTCGCACCATTTGCATTCCCCTTCCCAAACCTTTACCTTCAGAGGAAAACCGAACCTTTCCAGAAGGTTTGAGTGAATGCTCTGGCAGATATATTCAGAACTAGGGAACTCTATTAGTTCGTTTAATAAAATATGGTCATACTCCTGAAGAGTTTCTTTTACACCCCTTTTCAGGTCATAAAAATCAATTATCATCCCATTTTCCTGTACTTCTCCCTCTATTAAGACCTCTATTTTATAAGTGTGGCCATGCACTCTGCCACATTTCCCATGTCCTGGAAGGTAATGGGCACTGTCGATGTATTCAATGATTCCTAATCTCATTTTTGTCATCCTATGCACTCCATTTCAGTCAAGCAGCTTTTTATTATAATGTTCCCTCTTTCATTCTTACCTCATTAAGAAATGTTTTAATTATTTTCTGGGTTTTGAATTGATTGCAGTCAATTGCTAGTCAAATTAATGGTAACTTTTGGTAATCCTAAAAGGTATATGAAATGTATCTCCATTATAATATAGGCTATAAGCATCCCCACAGCCTGTGGGTCTGAGGAATGATACGCGTGTCTGTAAGTTCCAGCAGGTTTTTCTGTAGTTCCAGGATTTTTTGTATTGAAGCTTTCGTAAACTGCTGAGTTGTTGCCACGTTGCCAATTGGAGTTTCTGGCTGGAGAATTAAACAAGATATATACGTTGCTATAGCCTCTACAGCCATGATTACGTTTTCGAATTTAGTGTCTCTGCTTACAACTATTTTGCAAAAACAGTCTCTTGAATTAGTTTTTCTCAGAAGCATGAAGCACTCTATTGAATTTTCAATATGGGCTTCCCGGGTCTCAGGGCTAATATTCGGAATGGTTTCAGGAAGTTTGAAATCCCCGGCAACATAAGTGACCTTTTCACTAATTTTTCTGGCTTGTTTAGGTAGAGTCATATTGGATTCCAAGTAAAGAGGTAAGGACAAATTTAGTTTTTCTATAAAATCTGCATTCAAGAGAGGTTCTCCTCCTGTAAGGGACACTGAATGTATTTTTTTGAAAGGCTGCAACATAGTCTCCAGTTTCTCGATACTTACAGGGTTCGGAATTTTTTCAAAGTTTCCACTTCCTTCCATCTTCTCGTAATCGCAGGTACCTATATCTGCAAAATCCGTATCACAATAGTTACAATTAAGGTTACACCCTGAAAAGCGAACAAAAGCCTGCCTTGAGCCTACATATGGGCCTTCTCCCTGTACAGAGCAAAATACCTCCTTTATGGTAGCAAATTTATAGTCTGAAGCGGACATCTGTACAACTCCAAAGTGGCTAAATTTCATAAGGTTTTTTACAATATCCTCAAACTCACATATTTGAGCTTTCTCTAACGCCTTCGTGAAGCTTTAAATATCTTTACCGCTTCTTATGCAGTTTTTTTTCATATTTTCATAGATGTCTTGAAAAAAGTTAATTTCCTAATGAATCTTTTGGGAAACCGCAGAGGTACAGGCACTAGATATCATTAGTATTTTCCTTAAATGAAACGGTCATTTCCATTATGTGTAGTTTGTACTCCGATCCAGGCAAGTTTTTAAAAGGACGATAAAAAGACGCTCTTATGCACAAGCCAGCTTCAGATAGATGAAGTCAAATTGTCCCATGATAAAGCTTACTCATATCTTAGGATCAGATTTACTCTTTGTTCATATGTCTTCAAAGTCAATTATATGCTATATTTTTACGTCATATGCACCTCTGAATACTACAACAAAGTTTTTTAAACTCCAAAACTATTGTAGCTCAGTGAGTGGAGATCTGGGTCCAGTAATAGTCAAATTTACCAGGCAAGAAAATTTACTTCGTCCCCTAAATAAAGAATAGAGTATTCTTGATTCTTCGAATTCTCCACATAATAAGTCGTCAAAGTTCTTAGAAATAATATCGAGAAAGCAAAAATAGAAAAGCCCTTTAAATCACTTTACAAGTGCTTTTGCAGATCTTCTGATGAAGCGTCTCTTGTGACCTGAAGAAGTGAAGCGCTGCGCAGGCCCTGGATGTGCTTTTTGTGCCCGTGATTTCGGGACCTTAATTACTTTTCCTTTTCTACCTTTTACCTTAACCCAATTAATACTACCGGTTTTGCCCATTATCATTCCTCTTTAGCTTTTAATCGTAATTTTTCTCTGAATTTATTAATAATTAATCCTGTACTGCATTTCCATGAGTCATTAATTTATCAATAAACAACCCATATTGCCTTGGTTTTTCTCCTTGGAGATTTTTCAACAAATAAATATTTCTTGCTTTTGTAACGTTAAATTGATGATTTCTAATGTTACCTCGAATATTCAAAATATTCGGAAGTCTTAAAGTGCAAAATCATAAATGTAATCAAGCCTTGGGTTTATCATAAAGAGAAATGCTAGTAATTAAATGTTACGGACATGGGCTGAAAAAAGGGTATAAAATGTGAAAAATGAGAAATGAGTACAAAGTAAAAGTCAAATATTAGAATAATGTAACCTGAGAATTGAAGAATTCTGTTCTGGAAAAAATTAATTCGCATAAAAGAATGATCTCATTGCGCTCAGACTTTTAGGCTTATTAAAGGAACTTGTGGCCATAAAGAATTTCTCTAACTCGGAGTTTGTCGGTATCAACAAATAACTGAGATTCAAGTGTTAACTCTGTGCATGGTGCTTCACTAAAGAGTTTAACTATTACGTTTTTCTTCTCGATGCAGACCTGATTATTGAAAAAAGATGGATACTAAAGCTAGTATCCCTGCCCTTATTATGAATTTTGTGATCAGAAAGGAAGATTTTGTGTTGCAGGCTATGGTTTGAAAACAAAACCTGACAGTTTCTGTATTTTCCTTTATAAAAAGCTATGAGAAATGTATAAAGAGCCCCATTTCAATTTGCAGAATTTATCCTCACATGCTTAACAAGGAAGCTGATGAATCATACAAAGTTGATTTGCGCCAGATAAACATCTTAGATGAGTAAAGAAGTTACCATTCCAAACTTGGGTACCTTGAATGTAAAGCAATTTGCCAAGAGACCCGAGGTTATGAAGAAACTTACCTGAGACAGATTATTAATTTTTAAGGGGCTCTGCAAGACCATTTTGAAAAGAACAGCTTGAAACATGTTCAGAGAATAATATGATCACACAATGCGGAAATTTCTCAAAAGCAGTTCCGAGCTTGAAGTCTGCGCACACTCCAGAATTGGATTTGCGAAAAATAATCTCAGAACATTTAATAACTTAAATGGTTAACTGAAGGTTAAGTAAAAGTAATAATCTCATATAAGAATTTTAATAGTTATTCACGGCAAAAAAACAAGAAATCATTTTATTTTCTGTTTCCTTTGACCTTCCATTTAAGAAGTACTCCATTTTCTATCTTTTCCAGGGATACCAATTCAAGTTCTAAGATTTCAGTTTCTGAGAATCCCTCCCCGTCAGTAAAAGTTGGGGAAGTAGCTCCTCCGATAATAAGATTTCCTACAAAAGTATATATTTCATCAACAAGGCCTGCAGAAAGCATGCCCCAGTTAAGAGTTGCACCTCCCTCTACCATAAGAATATTTATTCCCATTTTCTTCAATTTTCCTACAAGCTCTGAAAGATCGACTTTATTAGTCTCCGTTTTAATAACAAGCGCCATTTTCTCCAGTTTGTCTACATTTTCTGCAGGGGCTGCATTTGAAACTGCAATTATTCTTATTCCATCCCCTTTTTTGAAAATATCTGCATTCACGGGGGTTCTCGCGGAACTATCCACAATAATTCTGGCTGGGTTTTCACTTTTCCCAGCTGCTTTTCTGGCAGCTTTCCTTTCTGGAGATTTCACAGTAAGGCTTGGATCATCTGAAAGGATAGTTCCTATTCCTACCATCACAGCATCTACCTGAGATCTTAGATCATCCATTCGTTCAAAATCAAGCTTTCCAGAGATCCGAATCTGTTTCCTTTCCTTTGTTGAGAGTTTACCGTCAGCTGATATAGCAGAATTGATAAAAATGAAAGGCTTGTCCATTTTCAGGCTCCTGAAATCTGTATCTTTTGGAGCAATTTTCTTTCGAAAAAAAGCCATGTTATCAACATATATTGCGTAAGCTCCATGGTTCATTTAATTGTTTTTCTTTGCTCCGTATTAGATGTTGATCGTGGTTTGTTAGCGGATCTTAACCGGAATTATTCCATTTCGACCAAAGGCTTCAGAAGATCATGATCTCTCAAAAGTCCCTGAAGTTTGCGGTTAGAGTTAATGATTGGAACCTGGTCAATCCTATTCCGCTTCATCTTCCTTGCACAATCGCTAACAGATGAAATATAAGTTGCTGTGATCGGTTCACTGATCATAATATCACTTGCGATTAGGTTAGGGACTTTGATCCTTGAAACACTGTAGTAGATGCTCATGGTATCACGCATTGATTCCCAGGTCCAAGCATCATCGTCCAATCCTGCAGACATATCTGACATCTCTACACTGTCCTCAATTATGCTGGCAGAAATTACATCACGATCCGAGATTATTCCTACGAGTTCCAGATTCGCATCAAGTACAGGGACAGCCTTGACTCCTGCAAGCTCCATTATCCTGGCAACAACAGGCAAAGGTGTTTCATTATAAATAGCAACTACATCTTTTTCTACGTAATCTTTGATGGGAATATCGATATTCATATCTGCAATTGTTGCCACAACATCTGCAACAGTAACAAGGCCTACGAGTTTTTCCTCATCTACGACCGGGAGCCTCCTTATGCGATGTTCTAAAAGAAGATGTGCTGCTGCCTGTATGGATGACCCAGAGGATATGGTCATAGGATTCCTTGTCATAAGGAGGGCTAGTTGTTCTTCTTCAGGATTTTGTAAAAGATTTGTCCTGGTCACGATTCCTACAACTTTGGATTCTTTAATTACCGGAACCCCTGAGATATGTTTGTTCTTAAGAACTTTAAGAACTTCGTCCCTTGAGCCTGGTAGGGTTGCACTTGCTACATCCCTGACCATAATATCTTCAATGAAAATATTTTTTGGCATGCGATTTACACCTTTGTATCCTCTGATTCCGGATTTATATTCCCTTTCTCAAAAGATTTCTCATCTGATAGAAAGAATCATCCCTGTTCTTCACTCCGGACTACTAGAACCGGGATTTTTGAGCTTCTCATTACTTTTTCTGCAACACTCCCCATTAAAAACCTATCGAGTCCGGTTTTTCCGAGGGTACCGACTACTATAATGTCAGCGTTATTATTTTCTGCGAAATTGATAATTTCACTGCTAGGATGTCCTTCCAAGATAACATCTTTTACATTTATTCCTGATGCTTCTCCGAGTTCTCTTACTTCAGATAATGCTTTCTCTCCTTCTTTTCTTAGGACCTCATACATTTCTTCCCACCCGCCATCCATTGGTATCGAGGAAAAAGAAGATGTATCCACCACGTAGAGAGTGTGAACCGTGGCTCCGCTGAGTTTTGCAATTCCAATACCGTAAGAAATAGCTTTCTTACTATTTTCGGATCCGTCTGTTGCAATTACTATATTCCGGTAAAACTCGCTCTTCATGTCTTGTTCTCCATTTGCTTACGAATGAAGTACCGATAGTATATCATCAGGTCTTGCCCGCCTTACAATTCCACTTATAGGGTTTTTTATCCCTGTAAGATTATTGGAACTTCCATCCAAGATCATTAAATTAGCTTTATTTCCCTTTTCAATCGAACCTGTGGAATCCTGATCCGTTATAAAAGAACCATTAAGTGTGCAAATTTTAAATACTTGTCTATCCTCGATTGAAAAAACCTTGGACATAAATTCCATTTCAGCAAACATATTTACCGAATTTAGCATTACATTATCTGTTCCTGCAGCTACCCTGAGTCCAGCCTCCAGCATTTCTGTAATAGGTGCCATTCCAACTCCTGTGACAAAATTTGATCTAGGACATACTACAACCGGAATTTTCGCATCAGCCACATATTCAAGATCTTTTTTTGTGGCAGTAGTTAGATGAATTAGGAGATCAGGTTCAAATGATAGTGCTTTTTCTATATCGTTTCGATTCTTTTCTCCTGCATGAATTGCAAATAACTTTTTAAGATCTCGTGTGTAGTTTGCGATCTCCTCCAATATTACAAGATCAAGATCATTTGCCCCGCTCATTCCAATTCCGTTGGAATTTAGAAGAACTCTTTTTACTTCGTCAAGTACCACTATGAGGGGCAATTCAGGTTTTTCAGGTCTACCCAGTATCCTGGAATGGATTTCAAGCCCTTCAAGAGCTTTATTTAATGCTTCAATCCCTAAAATACCTCCTTCTCTAAAATCTACAAAAGCACAGGTACCTGTTTCGATCATATCAAATAGAGACTTTCTCATACTTGCTACAAGGATTTTATATGGCGTTTCTCTGAGAATTTCATGCTTTACTCCATTTGGATATTTTACGAGAGAATCAAGATCTTTCTGAATCCGAAAGCCAGAAATTGTTCCTAAAGGAGGATCTTTGAGTACCGAATCTCCAAGGTGAGTGTGGGCATTGACAAAACAGGGAGCTATTATATTGGAAGAACACGTGTGTTCCTCTCCAATTTCTGTAATTATTCCGTTATTTATGCAGATATAACCCTCAACAGTTTCCAGTTCGGGACCTGCAATGATTGTTCCGGAAATAATTTTTTCATTACTGTACATATATAATAACCTCTATTATTTCTCAAGACCTGTGTACTCATTTTGCAGAAGACTAAATATATACATATTTTGTAACTTTTCAGCTTGGGAAAAACAATATTATTAGTCACCTTTACTGAGATTCAATAAGCAAACTTTGGTGGGGTGAATTGATTTAACTGTTAGCTATTGATGATGATTTTATTTTACCTATCATTTAGTAATCATAAATATTTATTGAATCAAAATAGAATCGGCCAAATAATCTTGGGAAGGCTGAATGGTTACAATACAATATAACAGTCACTTTTTTATGATGAACCTATTTATATGGATTTTTGGATTGTTCGAGTATTTCCCGGATATATTTTAAACTTTCTAATGAATTTTTGGTAAATACTGTGTGTTGCCATTAGTTCTTTTAAGGCTGTTTTTGGTATTTTATCGGGTCATACTTTATCTCCTTCAGAGCTTAATCATTTGAGGATCAAATTCAAGCACAAGCAAGTTTTTCATAAATATAATAATAGATAGTTGAAAATTTTAATAGCACTATTTTTAGTTCAGCTGTATAACATTAGTTCAGATTTAATGCAGTCACAATAATTATTATTTATTCGTTTCAAATTTTTCCTTACTAGTTCACACGAAAAAATTTCGTCCATATATCTTAATTTTGTCTTTTTTTGCTTCCTTGAAGCCAAGTTCCTACTTCAACTCCGGAGTTTATCCTAAAAATGCACATACATTTTATCTCCCTTTACTTCAAAATCTACTTGCAGGCTCTATATAAGGAAATCAGGACATAACTCAAAACTCAGTTTTCATGTGAGGTTAACTAAACTGTTTCATCGATTCTTGAAACTGAAAATCCCTTCGGAAACAAAGGTTCCTTAGGATTCACTTACCTATGTCATTTAAAGCAGTTAAATCAAGAGAAGTAGGAATATTTTCGAGTCTCTGTGACTCTTTTTTATGAACCTGGAGATATGTGCTTTCACCTGATCTTTCCAATCTAAAAGAAGACAAAATGCTTTTTTATTACAACACAAAGTATATATCATATGGTGCGTTTTCTAGTGATGTTTTTACCGAAGAACCTACGCTTTTGCAGGAATTCCTGAAAAGCCACGCAGCAATTTTTAGTGGCGGATTTGAATCTCCCGATCGATTTGTTGGTCCGTTATAGTCGGTAAAGATATAACTTCAGCCCAGAAAATTTTCCTTTCGGGCATCGATCAATTGATATCAGGAGAACTATTATGGCAAAAATGCATACCAAAAGAAAAGGTAAATCCTCTTCCACCAAGCCCAACAGAACAGAACCGCCTGAGTGGTCAAAGATTAGCTCAGAAGAAGTTATTTCTATAATACTTGATCTCTGGAAACAGGGTATCTCTACATCCGAAATAGGGATGATTTTAAGAGATCGTCATGGGGTCCCTGATGCAAAGCTTATCACAAGCAAGAAGATAACAACCATCCTTAGGGAAAACAACGTTGCTTTGAATATCCCGGAAGACCTTACCAACTTGATCGTACAAGCACTCAAGCTGAGGAAGCATATTTCTGTCAACAAGAAAGACGTCCACAACAAACGTTCCCTCAACTTGACTGAATCAAAGATAAGAAGGCTCGTTAAATATTACCAGCAGGAAAAGGTACTACCGAGAGACTGGTTCTATAAACCTGAAACCGCAGAGATGATGATTACAAGATAACATTAAATATATCCTTAGTTATATATCGTCGGTTTCGCTTCTCTCTAAACCGTTTTTCATACTATTTTTGAAAACATATATTTTTATTGTTTTACCAAATAAATATTTCCTATATTATTTTGAATAATTTCACCTCAAATTTTTTATAATTTCTCCATATTCTCACAACCTAAAAAAACTAAATCGCATTCGTAGTATTGATTTTTCTGGCAATAGGTTCTAAAAGATATTTTCTGGTGACTCTAGGTCTTCAAATTTCAAGGTAATGTGGAGCCTTTTATCATATAATTGAATGAATTCCTCAAAGATTTCAAACTTGCTTCTGAAACTCTGGTATGCATAGAATTATTTCTCAATTTTTCGGTTTATTTGAGGATTTTTTAACCTCGAAGTATTGGCTCATTTGCTTCTGTGATCCATTATTAGTTTCTTTAATAGCATATATTCCAGTATTGTCTGAAGAGTTCGACCATCACTTAGATCGTATTTTGCGTGTTGCAATCATAGCCAACTTAAAAATTAACTACATTTTTAAAAACAAATCATAGTTGGAAACGTAATTATAGCTAATTTAGATAAATCACTAACTTTTTTCATATGCTCATAAAGGACATAATTTCATTAGTGAAAACTAAGAGCTAATAGATAATACTCTTTAATTTGCAATTTTAACTTATTCTTTCAAAACACAGCTATCCAGAATTTGAGACATATTTTAGCTACGTTATATAGCACTCATATATATACTAACTAAATATATTTTACTATTATTTAATTAAGCCGTCGTTTTATTAATGTTCTTCTAATCGTTAATTTTCTATATATAACTTTTTAGTTATAGATAATGCTTCAAATTATTTATATAGTTGTATTACATAATAGCAATGGGGCTTTCAGTACAAGAACAGAGGTGTGTTATTCACATTTGATGAACATCTTATGAAAGAAAAAGGGGATACAATACATGGAACAGATTAAGAATTGTATAATTGATTATTTGAAGGCTAACTCTTTTATGGACAAGGATACCAAATTTGGAGATAATGATTCTCTTACCCAGAGCGGAATTATAGATTCAATTGGTCTGCTTGAACTAGTGGACTACATCAGTGAGAAATATTCGATTGAAATTCCTGAAGACATGCTAACGCCGGAAAACTTTGACTCACTGCAGGGAATTACTAATATGATATTCAAGCTGGCGAAGTGAAAAAATGCGAATTGATGCGTATATCACAGAATACGCCAGAATAACTCCTCAAAATATTGCTCTTGAAGAAGGCAAAAATTCAATTTCCTATGGCTGTCTTGATGAGGATATCAATATTCTCGCCTCTCCTCTTGTGGTTTTTGAACATTGCAGATTTGCAATACTGGCAGAGTCTGGAATACAATATATAAAAATACTTATGGCTGTATACAGGTCAGCCAACATTGCAATCCCGTTGCCTATCGAATTCCCAAAATTCAGTCTTGAATTGATCCTTGATGCTAACAATGTCAATAATATAATTGCAACAGATACACAGTATTTTAGATTTGGAGAGAGTTTTTTTGAACGCTTTGGAACCGTGATCATTGTCGACAATGATAACTCTTTGAATATTCTACGTAGGAAGCTAGAATCAGAAACAAATAAACCGAAACTTAGACTGGTCATTTACACTTCAGGCACAACAGGTACTCCAAAAGGAGTCATGTTAAGTGACAAAAACTTGGTAGCAAATGCAAAATCAATAATAGAAGTGCTTGGAATAACACCAAAAGATAAAGCAGCACTTGTTATATCCATGCACCATGCTTTTGGGAATTCCATAATAGATTCCCACATTATGGCTGGAGGATCAATCAGAATTGGAAGCATGAATTTTATGGATTCGGTTTTCAATCTGGTTGAGTCAGAAGTATCCATATTCTATGGAGTACCCAGTACATATCGTATACTTCTCAAGTATCCAGATAGATTCAAAAAAGCTTTTGCTAATGTCAGAATGGCTGCATCTGCTGGTGGCGGCATGGATTGGAAGATTATAACAGATATATGGGGACTAACTCCTAATATAGATATTTTGCCAATGTATGGCCAGACGGAAGCTACAGCACGGCTTGCCTACCTTCCAGCAGAAGATGTGGATGAATTCATTGACACTATAGGAAAAGCAATTCCAGGGGTTGAGCTGGATGTCTTTGATTCTGAGTATAGATCAGTAGAACCAAAAATAACAGGTGAATTGGTCGCTAGGGGGGACAATATCCTGTTAGGTTACCTCGATGATGAGATCTCCACTAAGGAGAGGGTCATAGATGGGTGGTTGCATACAGGAGACCTTGCACAAAAATTACCTAACGGGTATATTAAACTGCTTGGTCGCAAGGACGATCTCATTAAAATTGGCGATCATCGTGTGAACCCAAGAGAAATTGAAAGGCATATAGAGGAGAATAACAAGGTTTCCAAAGTTTTTGTTGTGCCTATATCCCATGAACTTTTGGGAACTGCGATCAGCCTCATGGTCATACCTACTAAGGGGACAGAAATCAATACTCTATTTACATTCTGCCGAAAGAGCATGCCAGGTTACCTGTGCCCAAGAGAAATATTACTCATAGATAGTCTCCCATTAAGCGAGAACGGAAAAATATCCAATCGATCCATCATAGAGGAATACAAACATGTCAAAGCTAGTATGTAAGAAATGTGTTCTGGATTCGGATATCCCAGGTATAGAAATTAATACGGAAACTGGTCTCTGCCATTTTTGTGAGACCTACACTCCTCTTTTATCACAGGAAAAGAGTGAATATCTGAGTAAAATTGATGAGCTGTTTAAAAATTGCAGCGGAAAGGGTAATTATAGCATTATTTATGCACTTTCCGGTGGGAAGGATTCTTCATACACGCTTTACAAGCTCAAAAAAGAATATCCTTTCTTGAATGTTTTGGCTGTTCAGTTTGATAATGGATTTATTTCTGAAAATGCAATACAAAATGCCAAGAAGATGTGCAAGGTCACAGGCTGCGATTATTTTCAGCTGACAATAGAAAAGGATATACTTTACGATACATTTCGAAAAGCGGCCGAATCTCATGATGCATTTCCTAACTTCGCTAAATACCGCGCCAGTGATATCTGCAATATCTGTATCACTATAATCAAACAGAAACTTATAGAACAGGCAATCATTCAGAAGGCACCTTTTATTGTATTTGCTTTCACAGCTGGACAATCTCCGAATCCTATAATTAACTTATCACTTAACTTTATAAAATGGTCCAGGAATCTATTTGAAAAGCAGCTTCAAAAAATAGGCGTTGATGATAAAGATGAATTATTCCTCATAAAAAGTGAGATTATTGAGAATATGGGGGAGAATGCTCTAAGTATTCTGCATCCATTGTGTTTATGGGAATATAGTGAGGATAAAGTACTGAGGACATTGTTGGAAATTGGTTGGGAGTTACCGGATATTAAAGACAGTAATTCAACCAATTGTACATTGAACTCCTTTGCTTGCTATAACCATCTGGAGAAATATGGGTTCCATCCTTATGCATTTGATACAGCAGGACTTGTCAGAAGTGGGGAGATGTCTAGGGAAGAAGGATTTGAAAAAATTAACAAGGAGCTATCTAAGCAATTGATAGAAGAAGCTTCAAATAAGCTTAAGTTAAAACCAAATAATTTTAAAAAGTCGGTGACTACTATTTAATCCACCATTTATGATATATTTTATTAATATAAATAAAATGGCTATTGAAAGGGATGATATTATGCAAGCAGTGCAAGAATTGAATGTGCCGATAATGGAAGAACTGAGCAGAGACATTGAAAATTTAGCTTCAAAGATTCGAGGTTTTATTAGAAGTCAGATAGTTAGTTTTAAGAAAAAAGGAGCACTTTTAGGAGTTTCAGGTGGAATTGATTCAGCTGTTGCTCTTACACTTTGTGTACAGGAGCTGGGGAGTGAAAACGTATATGGGCTTCTTCTTCCTGAAAAAGAATCTGCTCCTTCCAGTAAAATTTTGGGCGCAGAAATCTGCGAAAGCCTTGGTGTGTCATATGAGAATGTTCCTATATCTCCAATCCTGGAGTCCCTTGATATTTATAAGAAAAAAGAACAGATCATTAAGAGAACCTGCCCTGAATACGATTCCAGAATTCATAAAACATCTTTAATACTGCCTGATTTCCTTAACCAGGGGCTTTTGAATGTCCCTTATATCCGATTGATAAAGGATGGTAAGACGGTTTCAAAATACAGGCTGAAGGCAAGTGACTATCTGGAACTGATCGGACTGCAGGGTGTCAAGCAACGGTCTAGAATGGTAATTCAATACATGGTTGCTGAAAAGATGAATTACGTTGTTTGTGGGACAACCAACAAGACTGAACTTGTCCTTGGTCAGTTCGTAAAATATGGAGATGGAGGTGTAGATCTCGAGCCTCTTGCTGATTGTTATAAGACCCAGATATATGCCCTTGGGAAATTTTTGAATGTCAATGAAGAGATCCTGACACGCCCTCCTAGTGCTGACACATGGAGTCATTATACGACTGATGAGGAGTTCTATTGGCGTATGCCCATGCACGTTATTGATCAGTTGCTATATTCACAAGAACAGCATTTACCTTTGGAGATAATTGAAAAGAACACAGGATTGTCCAGAGATAAGATAGAAAAGGCTCATAGACACCTTAATAAAATAAAAAATACCACTGAATATATACGGGCCATCCCTCCTATTTACTATCTGAGCAAATGAAATTTAGACGAATCAATTATCAGAGGCAAAAATGTAATAGCAACAATCAAGAAACTTTGCTACTTTGCCTGAAGCAGAAAACCTAGCATCTTGGAGGATCTCGATAAACCTCTGATCTCTAAAGGTCGAATATAAATCAGTTTATAAGCATATGAAAAATTATAGGGGTTTATCGAAATCCTCTATTAATTATATCTGACATATCTATGAATACAAGGGTTTCTATTGTCCGCTGCTTTGATTATTTGAACGCAAAGGAAGCGATCAAAGAGTCACTAAATCTGATTGGTGGTCTTGAGAAGATTATAGCTCCAGGAAACCGTGTTTTGCTCAAACCCAATGTACTTGGTATAAGGCCTCCAGAGGATGCAGCCACAACTCATCCAGCAATAGTATCTGCAATGTGTGAACTGGTTTTAGAGGTGGGAGGTGTTCCAATCATAGGAGATGGGTCCGGAATTATAAGCTCAGGATCTACTACCACTTCACAGGCATTTAGAGTAACGGGAATTGAAGATGTGGCTTCCAGGTTCGGGGTAGAGTTGATTAATTTTGAGACATACGGTTATGTTGAGGTTGATAGTCCAGATCCCAGACAATTGCCACATTTGTACATATCAAAAGCGATAATCGAGGCAGATGTAATAATTTCGCTTCCCAAGCTCAAGACCCATGAGCTCACGCTATATACAGGAGCAGTAAAAAATTTCTTTGGTATCATGCCTCAAAAAAACAGGAAGCAAGCCCACTTTCTGGAAGATCGTAATCATTTTGGAGAGTTAGTCACTGACATTTACTCTATTGTCAAGCCTCATCTTGCAGTCATGGATGGTGTAGTCGGGATGGAGGGGAATGGTCCATCGAATGGTACGCCTATCTTTGTAGGTGTAGTCATGGCAAGTTATGACTGTATAGCCCTGGATGTTGTGGCCTCCGAGCTAATAGGAATTGACCCTATAAAAGTTCCCACAAACAGAGCAGCAATCTCAAGGGGTTTTAGGACAGAGTGTCTGGAGATTGTTGGAATACCTTTGGCCGAAGTAAAAGTCACTTTCAAAAGATCCGAAGGTGGCGTCACTGCCATGATACCATCTTTTCTTATGAGGATCCTTCGAAGGCAGTTAACTGTGAAGCCCTTCATCAACACCTCAAGTTGTATACTTTGCAAAACATGCATTTTGAATTGCTCGGCAAATGCCATTGAAGAAGTAGGTAGGTCTCTCAAAATAAATGAAAGAAAATGTATTCAGTGTTATTGTTGCCGCGAACTTTGTCCCAAAGATGCGGTAGGAACAAAGAAATCACTACTTCTAAAGCTGGTTACAATAAATAATAAATAACAAAAAATTTATCCCAAATAAGTTCTCTTCAGTGCTGTTAATCAAAAATCAATTATAAAAAGACAATTATTTGTCAAAAGTAATGGAGAGTGAAAGATTTAATTGAAAAATGGGGTCACTAATATGAGTACCTTAATATCTAACAGAGATAAAGTAACCTATCGCGAAATTGCTGATCATTACAACAGCAATAAACTATTATTTGGAATAAAGTATTTCAAAAACTGGATTTTGGAACTACTTGCCTCAAATATTCCCGTTCCTTCATGGAGAGCAAAACTGCATAGGATGAGGGGTGTAAATGTTGGGAAGAACGTATACATCGGTTATGACGTAGTTTTTGACAGGTTACACCCTGAATTGATTACAGTAGGGGATTACGCTGAAATCGGTGATAGGTGTATATTGTCTGCACATTCAAGGGGCAGCTTAACCACAAGACAAGCATATCCAAGAAGTATGGCTCCAATCATAATCGGCCGAGGGGTTTCTGTTAATCCAGGGTGTATAATTACTCAGGGAGTCAAGATTGGAGAAAATTCAATAATAGGAATTGGGTCTGTAGTTAGCCGTGATATTTCTCCAAATAGTCTAGCTCTGGGCTACCCGGCAAAAGTTATTAAAAAACTTGATTGTGTAGGGGAGCTTCAAACCTAATCTTCCTATTTTTTTAATCATTTGTCGGATCTGCATTTGAATGCGATACCAAGTTGATTCAAGACAAACAGTGCTATCATTATTAAAAAGCAAACGAAAATAAATAGATACTCAAGATATTATGAAATTATTCACGTCGAATACTCCGTAGATTGTTGTGAGGATGAAAATTTCCCCGAGAACCGGCATTAAACAACTATTTCTGTTCCAAATCACCTTTGTACCATAAAATGAACCTCTGAAATGTAAACTATTTTGTCCATAAAATAATCCTTCTTCTGCAGATGTACACCAGAATTTCATCTATTTCTCAATAAGGCAATAGCTTAAAAATTAATTTAACTTTCAATAAATAATAGTTGCCAAATAGACAAACAGATTATATATTTGTTAAATGTTGGATAAATGAATCATAAAATATTGTCAAACAGTCACTGTTTCTTTTTATGTAACAACATAACATTTTACATCTATAATCCAATTTTTAAGGCTAAAATCCCATCATCATTTCTTCCGAAAAATCGCTGCTTTTTTCAATGGGTATCCTGAATATATTATTAATGAAAAAACTTATATGATTGTCTAAACCATAAGACTTTGTTACTATTATTAGACAAGGTAGATCCCCCTATCTATTTGGGCAGTGGATTTACCTTACAGGACTATAACAATATTCTTAATAGTCCTAAGTAAATATTATTTTTCAAAGTTTTATGGATCTTGTTTGCTTTGACATTGGAGCAGATTTGGAGCGGGTGTAGGAGTTGATGAACGTTTACTAATAAATTGCCAAAGCAGCTCCACTGGATTATGAATATGTAGTTGTAATTCTATGTATATTTAATAATGTTGACCAAAAGACAAGAACAAATCCAATTGGCTGGAATCTGATAGCTTCTGGCTCAAAGTAGGGTGTAATTCAACGACGTTCGAGAATTCGCTGGGCTATTAGGGTACCGAAGTTGTTCACGGCGGAGAAATTGAAACAAAAATAGTATATCTAGTAAAAGGTCATCCAATTAATGCTCAATTGCAATACAATGGAACTTGGCATACAGGTATGAGTGTTGAAAAAATTAAATATTATGGAAATCAAAGTGGATTATGAATTGGTTTGAGAAATACTGCTGATGATGCACACACCAGAAGTATATAATTTATTTCCAAATGTTTATTGTTCTGTTCGGCGAAATAGTATTGAAATTTAACATTATAACTTTTTTGATTATAACTTTTCTTGAAATATGATTTTTTATCTATACACACCACAAAATGCATTTGCTTAATATTCCACAGCACTTTTGAGTTTTTCTATTCGTCTATTTCTTGATAATACCTTAAGGTCCATTTATGGATTAAATTTCGAGAATATGTAATCCGAAGAGATAATACCATATATTGACTTTGTAACAAACAAGATAAAATATGATGCTTTTATATAAAAACTCAACTTTTTTAGATTCAGATAAAAAAATTTAGTCGGAGCTACTAAATAGAGTATATTGTGGAAGAATATAAAATGGAAAATTCGGAGAAATTAAATAGGGAACTGGAATCGGAAGGTTTGTAAAGAAGAGTACATTGCAAAGAAGAAGGATTTGGATAACGAAATACTTTTAGCGTTATATCGTGAATTCAATTGTAGCCGTATAGATTACAATAACATAAAATGGGGAACAGTTTAATTTTTTACATATTTGAATGGTATATTTTTAACACCCACAATGGGGATCCTTACATATAAAAATGGAAACTTAAACACATTTCTAAAATATCTTTTTTCGACTTTAACATTTAGTGTGGTTATAATATCATATTTAGGTACTAAAAATTTTAAACTTGAATCTTAGACTGTTATGGGAACAAGAAGCTTCAATGTTTGAAATTGAAAAGTATCTAGGTTTCCATGATGAAATACCGACAGAAAAGTGTTGGCTAAAAGACAATCCATATTTTGTGCCTTCAAGAAATCATGATACGATCTATAGAATAGGTAACTCAAAAAAAATTGGGTCGAATAATTGTGATGAATGGAACAATCTTGAAGAATGGATAGATTTTGGATGGCAAAGACACAAATTTGGAACGATAATTAACTGGGTATTTTATATTGAGGCATTTGCAGCGGTAGTTTTAATATATGGACTAATTAAGATCTGATCAACAGCTTAATTGAAAATTATATATGGAATATTTATCAAAGAGGAAGAAAACTATCAAAATTAAATGTAAAATCGTAATCATTCTGTATGGTTAAAACGATATCAATAGCTATATTATAATTCAATAGGCAAATTTCATAGAGTTGATTTTGTTAATATTGGCTATTAATTCGGTTTTTCTATTGTTATTAGTTGGTAATCAGACACACCAATGATATCAAAATCAATGGCAATAAACTCAAAACTTTCTAAAACTCAAGTTTTAACCATGAGATATATCGTACTTTATTTTGCATCATAAGTGTGTAAGTCCTAAAATAAATATGATTTTGTCTATAACTGTAGATGGTCTATATTTTATAGTGAATTTAGATAAACTCTTAAATTTCGTTATATGTATCTAAATTATATATAAATGGGTCTATGGAGAGAAAGAAAACATGACTATCAAAAAAGTCGAGATCGATAGGTTCAGCGTGACATCTTCCAAGCCGTTCGAATAAATCGTGGCAGCTCTCGAAGCGGTTGTTGGGCATCCAGATATGGTCGAATTCGTGAAAGCAACTCGTGGCACACTGACCTTTGCTGAACTGAAGAATGTGATTCATAGGAATCTGAGTGGAACGAGGCTGATGATGTTCTTGAAATTCGATCTCGGCGAGATTCTACAGAAGGAAACCGGACTCGACACACCGAAAATCGTGCGTTTTTTGATCGGCAATCCGCTCATAATGAAAGAAATGATAAAGCATATTCCCGACGCTGGATCTTACGCTCCGGTTACAATTCTGGTCGCTGAGCGGTCAGATGGTGTGCATTTGTCGTATGACAAGATGGCCAGTCTTCTGGCTCCATACAAAAATCAAGGAGCTCTTGTTGTCGCTAGGGATCTGGACTCGAAAATCGAGTGTCTTCTTCGAGAGTCAGTGGTTTAAAGATCCCATAAAATATTAAAAAATGTCATAATTTTAAAGAAAAAATTGTGAAATTAGATCAGAAATTTCAATAGCTAATTTGAGATTTCCTGATAGTAATCATTCTTAAATACAATTATAATATACTTAATATCTAAAATTATTTATTTTAAGAACGTGAATTCAGAAGTATGATCACTTTTTAACTGGATAATTATTTTCAATACACACAAAATGGCGAAGAGTCAGATTTTTGCATGTGTGTCTGTAAACTCAATCATGCCATTACATATAATATTCAAGTTTCTATCGATTATGTGCCCAATAAAAGCAAAAAAGATAATCAGAACCACATCTATACTAAAGAATCATCATCCTTTGGATTAATTTTATGGCTACATGTTACATTTTGTAGTCAATCTGCATGGATTTCACCAGGATATTTTGATCATAAATTATTGATTGATTCTCGGATCCTCTGTTGAACATTTAGGATATGACTAGACTAATTACATTATGAGCATTTTAAAAGAGCATTAGATGATCTTTGAGAAGATTTTCTTCTCTAGAGAAAGAATAATATTAGATCCGGAAGACCATACGAATAATCAAAAAATCATTATTGATATTGAATTGTTTTTTGATTATAAAAATTATCACGTGAGATTATTTTTTGTTTAAAAAATATTTTTTCTATAATTAATTTAAAATAATTGTCTCGATTATTGTATATTATACCATAGAAAGAACAGCCACTTAAAAAGACTGAGAGATAACCGGCAGCGTAAAATTGCTTGGAAGACGTTGATCTTATTTCGAATAAAATATACTTGAACCGGTATATATTCGAAGCGACTGTATTTGGGCCTACAGTAAACGCAACTCTTCCAATGCCTCTACGCTTATAAATCTAAAAGAGCGAGAAATAACCTGCATAACGGGTTAAAATAGCGTCGTAGAATTCCTTGAAAGATGTTGATCTTATTTCGAACTAAATATACTACTGGGGTATATTCGAAGTAACTGTATATGAGTCACCTGTATACACAATTCTTCCAAGGTGTCTTCTTATAATTAACCAATGCTCTAATAATTCTCTTTTCTATAATAAATGCTATTTCAGTATATGAATTTGTTTTATGCATGCAACATCAAGACTGCAATACATTTGATCATTTTGTTTCAAAATGATCATGTACTACAGGGGCTACAACACCGCCATAATTCACAGGATGGAGTCTAAATGAGTCTATCACCTTAAAGTATATAGTCCTAAACATACATTAGATATACATGACTAAATCTGTTGATGATATTCATTGTATTGAGTCTGGCTATTTAAATGCAAAACAGAAATTGGAAAAGTCTGACCTATAAAACGTTCAATTCTTGGATGAACGAAGGAAAAAATTCAACCTCAGGAAAGTATTATCAGTTTCATAATCATATTAAAAAACGCAATGCTGATGCTGCTAAAACACTTTTGAAACGCCTAAAAACTGCTGCAGACGCTGGAAATTGCCAGGTTTGCATGTGGATTCTCAGCCGAAGGTTTCCGGAAGATTTTGGAAGGCGGGTATATAGAAAAACAGATGTTGTTTCAGAGAGCAAGAATGTGATTGTTGATATAGCAATCAATGATGTAGATGGAATTAGAAAACAAATTTTAGCGAAGTTTGATCGGTTTTGAGAATTACAAGAATTATTAACTGGTTAGTATTTTTCATCCTAACTTGATCCATTT
>Ga0224559_1000330_pt1 | contig 32940 bp, 30 predicted proteins | sample 714S33034metaG_FD_180676 | JGI IMG/M metagenome (GOLD analysis project Ga0224559, IMG submission 180676) | Peat soil microbial communities from Stordalen Mire, Sweden - 717 S3 30-34 | ecosystem: Environmental > Terrestrial > Soil > Wetlands > Peat | place: Sweden: Norrbotten County, Stordalen... | reverse complement strand
CAGGCGCAGCCCGCCGGTGGCGCAACTGGCCTCTACCTTATCGGAGTGGCGAAACATTTCATGCAGGCAGAGCGCATACGAAAGCGGCATCAGCATTCCGGTCTCGCGCATGAAACCGGCGCTGCCGTTGTTCGAGGCCGCGAAGAAGCGATTGCCCCATTCATCGAAGATGAATTTGATGTCCTTGTCCTTCAGCGAATGCATCTTCTCCACATACTTGTCCAAGGCTTCAAAGGCTTCGCCGATGCGGTTGGCCAAGCGGCGCGCCCGGAATTGCATCGGGTCATGCACATCGACAAAGAGCTGCTTCTCCGCGTCAAAGGCCAAGTCGGGATAGGCGTAGGTGTGCTCGGAGAGAAAGTCGATGTTGCCGGGACATTTTTCCAGCAGCCATCCGTCCCAGTCATTCTGCGAACCAAACTCGTAGGGCAGCTTGTCGCGCATCGGCGCCTCCCACGGGTCTGGGAAGAAGTTGTTCCGCTTTTCCGCGCCGCCCACCGACTTTTCGCAGACGCTTGCGCCGGAGACAGTCACCTTGATTTTGGGGTCCACCTTGCGCATGGCTTCAACGATGAAGTTATGCTTCACCCAATACTGATCGAGCGCCATATAGCCATACTGCCAGTCGCCGTACATCTCGTTGCCGATCATCCACAGGCGGACGTTGAACGGCTCCGGATGGCCGTTCTCCGCGCGCATCTTTCCCATGGGCGTCGCGACCGAGCCGTTGCAGTATTCCACCTCATCGGCTGCCTCGCGCGCTGAACCGAAGCCGCTGTCGATGGCCAGATCAGGCTCCGCGCCAACCAGCCGGCAGAGAGCCATGAACTCATGCAGGCCCACGTCATTCGACTCGACGTGATCCGACCACATCACCTGCGGACGCGGCGGACGCTTGTCCCGGTCGCCCAGTCCGTCCCGCCAGTCGTAGGCGGAGACAAAGTTGCCGCCCGGCCACTTGAACATCTTGAAGCCTTCTTCTTTAAAGAGCCGGATCATCTCAGCATGGAAGCCCTGCACATTGTTGGAGGGCATCAGCGAAGCGGTCCCGATAGCTAAGCTGCCGCTGCCGGTGCCGGTGCCAAGAATCTCCAGCCGCGCGTCCGTAGTGTTGGCCGCTGCGGTAAACTTCAACGGAAATTTCTTGTACTCACGCGTAAGCGCTGGAATCGAAATGGTTTGCGAGTCGCCCGCGCCCGTGCCCCAAACCAAGCGAACTATAACTTTCGCGCCAGGATCGCCGGCCAGCCAGACGCGGCCTTCGTAGCTCTTGCCCTTGCCCAGATGCAGCTTGGACTGCTGAATGCCGCGCGGCTCTGCGCCATTCAGCGTGACGCGCGGGCTGTGTTTGCCTACAAACGGGCGCACGGTGTCCATCACCACGCTTCCCGCCGGTCCCACCGGTTTGAAAGGCGTGCCCATAAAGCGGGCGAAAAAAGAATTCGACGGAGGCGGCGCGGCATCGGTGACCGGATTGGCGAACTTTCGGTCGGTGAGCATCTCGGCCCAAACCGATGTGGTGGCCGGTTCCATATAGCCGCCAAAGATCAGCGGGTTGACCGGAGCGCCAATCCTCGACGCATCGATGGTGGCCTGGATGCTGCCCCCGGTGGCGGCAAAAGCCGTAATCCCCTGCGGCAACAAGGCGGCACCTGCCGCGGTTGCCGCTAAAAATTCACGTCGATTCATGGTCATTCTTATTCTCCTTGGCCATCCGCGCGCTATGTGCTCGATGGCGGTGGCGCAGCTACTCGACGAAAGATTCCAGCCCAAGAGCGATCAGCAGGCCGATGGTGATGGCCTGCTGATGAACCATGAACTCTTTGACTGAGTGAATGGGCTTGTAAGGAGGATAAACTTCCACGGATCTGCTCCTACCGTGGTGAGACGCGGCCAACGCAACAATTGTCTCACCGGTCAAATTTATCCGGCAATAGCGTGCAATTCAGCGAATTAGCCTTCCAGCTTGCCGGTGCGCTTCTTGCGCATCCACCACCAGGCAAAACCCGCCACCGCCAAACCGCCGACGACGGCCAGCAGCGCCAGTCCGTGCCGCGCCACCAGTTCCACCGCGCCCGGACCAAGCTTGATCACCAAGAGCGAGAGGATCAGCCAGCGCAGCATTCTGCCGCTGAAGACGGAAAGCATGAAAGGCACTGTGCGCATCTCGAAGACGCCGGCGGCAAAGACGCAAGCCTTCCAGGGGGTGGGCGGCGGCAGCATCGAAGGAATCATCATGGCCAGGAACTCCTGGCGCTCGAAGCGGGCGCGCATCCGTTCATAGCGCTTGCGATTGACGTGCTTGAGCAGGAAGAGCTCGCCGCCGGCCCGACCCAGCCCGTAGGGCAAGAGGCCGCCGATGGCCGAACCCACCGAGGCCATCAAGCAATAGAGCCAGAAGTGGGACTTGTCGTTCCAGATAAAGGCGCCCAAAAGGAAATCCATGGGGATGGGAATGGTGGAGGAGTCCAGAAGCGCGCCCGCCGCCGCGCCCCAAATGCCGAAGTGGGCCAAAAAAAGGGCGATGAGCTTCCATTTGGCCGTCAATCCAACAAAAAAATGCTTCAAACCCGGTTCCCTTCCGCCTTGAACGCCGTCTTAATCTTCAGCAACCATTGTACGGTCCGAGGCCATGGGCAAGGATTTGGCCGGGATGAGAGAATAGAAAGAAAGGGAATTGAAGAGGACTGCAACGCAGAGCGCAAGGGCTTTACAGGCTGCGGAAAAACACATTTTGTTCTCTGTTTTTGATGCTTTGTAACAGGGCATGACTTTAGTCGTGCCGCAGAGACGACAAATAGGAAACGGGCTTTAGCCCCTGCTGCGTTTGTTTTCAGTTGGTTGAGTTTTGCAGCGGCTAAAGCCGGATTCCTGGATTGGCTTTTATCGGCACGACTAAAGTCATGCCCTGTTACAATGCCAGCCAAGACCGAGTTTTTCCGCAGCCTGTAAAGCCCAAGCTGATTCTGATGCACAGGCGGCACGACTGAAGTCGTGCCCTGTTACAAAGCCAGTCTTCATTCCTGGTAATTTGACAGGTTTACAGGAACGAATGCCCATCGACGAAACGCCCATCGACGAGAAAGAACCTGGCACGGACGAGCCTATCCGCCCGGCGGAGGCTCCGTCTGTGGTGGTGCGCGGCTCGCGCTGGGTGGACTACGACACCCACGAACTGCTGCAGATGATCGGCGAGCTGGAGGATGAGCGGCGCTGGGCGCGGCTGCGCGAGGGCGTCTGGATCGCCATTCTCTTCCATGCGCTGCTTTTTACGGCGATGCTGCTGCTGCCCAAGTACTTCAAAGGGCCTCCCATCGTCGATTCCAACATCGCGCTGAAGGAGCACAAGGAATTTACTTATCTGGATACGCCCAAGTTTGAGCCCAAGGTGGAGATCAAGCCGGTTCCGGTGACGCCGCCGCAGATCGACCGGAAGACGCTGGAGGAGTTGAAGAAGGAGACGCCGCCCGCGCCCGCGTCGGCACCGGCTCCGGCAGCGCCACCGACCGCGCCGATTCCACCCAGCCAGCAGTCGCAGTCGCAGATCGAGGCACCTCCTCCGGCGGCTGTCCCGGCGCGGCCCAGCTTTGCCATGCACTCGGAGAATCCCGCCGACGCGCTGCGCGACGCGATGAAGAATGCCGCGCGGGATCACGGCGCGGGCACGGGCGGTCTGCCTTCCCACGGCGGACTGTCGATGCATCCCGGCGCGGGGACAGGCGGCGTGCAGGTTCTCAGTGACACGCAGGGCGTGGACTTCAACGGCTGGCTGCAACGCTGGCACCGTGAGACGGAGCGCACCTGGGATCCGCTGATTCCCGACGAGGTCAACCCGCCAATCAGCAAAACCGGGCAGTTGATGATTCGCTTCAAGGTGCTGCCCAGTGGGCGTCTGATGGAGGGCAGCATGGTGCTGGAAGGCAGCAGCGGCGATGTAGCGCTGGACCGCGCCGCATGGGGCGCTCTGACCGGCTCGAATTATCCTCCGCTGCCCAGGGACTTCCATGGGCCGTACCTGGAACTACGCGCTTGGTTCCTGTATAACATGGAGCCGGATCGGCAGTGAGCGGGGTTGGCGCTTCCACTTTCAGGGGAATGAAAAACATGGCTCTGGAAACAATGCCTTTTGATGCGGCCGAGTTTCTTACGGATGAAGAAACCATCTCGACCTATCTGACGGAGGCTCAGGAGAGCGGCGATCCGCGAATTATGGCGAAAGCTCTCGGTGCTGTGGCTCGCGGCTCTCTGCCTCTTCTCCTGAAAATGGCCAATTGGACTCGTAGATTCCGTGGTCCGAAACCCGGACGAGTGTACTCGGCAGCAGAAACCCGTTCGGATGTATGCTCTTCAGGGGGGAAATTCGATGAAGACACGTCTTATTTTGTTTGCGGCAGCCGCCTTGGCGTTTGCCGTTGCACCCGCATTTGCGGAAAAGCCGCTCAAGGATTACAGCTTTGTCCGCGGCGTCAATTATGAAATGTACGGCGACCAGGCAACCCTTGAGCGGGATCTCGGCTACGCCAAGCGCATCAACCTGAACAGCACGCGCATCTGGCTCGGCTATCAGTTCTACGAGAAGGATCCGCAGGCTTTTATCGCCCGGTTGAGGAATTTTATTCGGACCTCCAACCGCATGGGATTCACCACCATGCCTATTCTCTGGGGCGGAAATGACATCGATCCAGCGATGCTGAAGCCCGAATTCCGTCCGCGGGGCGACGCCTATGTGAAGGCCGTCGTCGAGGCGGTCAAGGACGAGCAGGGCTTGCTCATGTGGGACATCATGAACGAGCCGGTCACCAATGATTACGTGATGAAGGCGACGGGCGACGAGAAGAAGCAGCACATCGACGAGATTACCGAGTTCGTCCGCTACTACCTGACCTACGTCCGCAAGCTGGACCCGGTGAATGCGCTCACCGTGGGCTATGAATTTTCAAGCCAACTGGATGTTGCCGCCGACCTGGAAGATGTCATCAGCTTCCACGATTACACCGTGCGCCGGTCCACAATCGAGCACGCCTACAGCGTGGCCGAAGAGGTCGCCAAAAAGTACAACAAGCCCATTCTGAACACCGAGACCGGCTGCATCGGCCGCGCCAATCCCTACGATCTGGTGCTGGATGTCGCCAGCGAGCACAAGACAGGCTGGTACCTTTTTGAACTTATGATTCAAGGCTATTGGGGCGAGATTCACGGCATATTCTATCCCGATGGCACGGTCCGCGATCCATCGACCATCGCGGCCATCATGGGCTTCCAGAGAAATCGCAATCTGAACACGATCATCAAGCCCACGCCGAACCGCGAGGGGCAGGCCGAAAAGGCGCTCAAGGAGATTGAGGAAGCGCTGGCTATGAAAGACGACCACCCTGTCTTTGGCGCGCACTCTCACGGGGTAGCGCAGACGGACAAGCTGCTGGATGCCGCCGAAGAGGCAGCCGACCTGCTGGAAGCCGCCGAAATGGTTCCCATGAACCTGCCGCCAACCGCGCAGATTCGCTTTTGGCGCGAGCAGCCGCCCGAGAAGCGCGACTGGGAGGCGATCCGCAAATTCACCTTCGAACTGGGGCTTGAGTTGAAAAAGAACTGCCAGCTTTACTAGCCCTTAACAGCCTGTGGTGAAAGTCCTGTTTTGAAAGGGCACGACTTTAGTCGTGCTGTAAGTGGCTCAAAATAAACGCGGGCTTTAGCCCCTGAGGGAAGGTTTTCAGGAATCTCGACTTTCACCACAGGCCCTTAAGGGTCAAAACGGCAGGAAGACGGAGAAAGCGGTTCCGCTGCCTGCGTCACTCTGCCAACTCCAGACGCGCACGTGGCCGTGGCGGCGCTCGGCCAATTGCGCCACCACCCATAGGCCCAGGCCGGTCCCGGTCTCGGTCTTGGTGGTGAAAAACGGCTCGAAGATGCGCCGCATGGTGGCCCGGTTCATGCCCATGCCGGAGTCGGCAAAGGTGACGCGCATCCCCGGCGTCTTGCCGTCGTGCCAGTCGAGCGAGGGGCGCAGCCGCACCACCAGCCGCCCGCCCTGCGGCATGGCGTCTATCGCATTGCCGACCAGGTTGGCGAAGATCTGGTGCATCTCGCTGGGCATACAGGAGATGCTGCTCTCCCGCTCGGCGCGCACCTTGGCCTCGATCCCGGTGCCACGCAGCCGCCCACGAAAGAGCGCCAGCACTCCATTGACCACCTCCGAGAGCATGGTAACGGCCGGCGCGCCCGGCTGGCGATGAAATTGCAGCGTTTGCTGCGTGATGAGCGAGACGCGCATCAGTTCGTCCATCGCCTGGCGGCTATAGGCGTGGGAGTCATCCAGGTTGCCAGCAACCGAAATCAGATAAAGCAGATTGCCCACCGCAGTCAGCGGATTGTTGATTTCGTGGGCTACCGAAGCTGCCAGCCGCCCGGCGACGGCCAGCTTTTCCGTGCGCAGCATCGCCTCTTCGGTCAGCTTGCGGTGCGAAATGTCGGCCAGCACGCCCACCACGCGCGTCGGCCGGCCTTGGCTGTCGTGCTGGCATTTGCCCTGCGACTCCATCCAGCGCACCGAGCCATCTGGCCACAGAACACGATACTGCTGGTGGTAATCCTGGCCGGTGGCGCGGATCTTCGCCAACGCGGCCTTCACGCGCGCAGCGTCTTCCGGGTGAAGCAGCCGCAGCCAATCCTTGGGAATGCGATTGACGGTGTCCGGTTCCCGTCCGGTCATCTCGCAGACAGGGTCCGAACCATAGGCTTCATTCTCCAGCAGATCCCAGACCCACATTCCCATCCCGTTGACTTCCAGGGCGATCTTGAGCAGTTCATCGCGCTCTCGCAATTCCTCGCTGGCGCGGACGCGCTCCTCGGCCAGCTTGTGCTCGGCTTCCGCCAAGGCCAACCGCTGTTGCAACTCCTGCGTCTTCAATTGGGCGCTCTGCTGCCCCAATCGCCTCATTCCCCGGCTGAGAACAATCAGGATCAGGAGGAAAAACGTCAGCCGCATGGCTTCTTTGGAGATTCCGTTGGGATAGAGCGCCGCGGTGCGCGCCAGATAGAGATCCACCAGCGCTGCTTCCGTAAAGGCGCAGAGCACACCGCCCCACATTCCCAGGAACAGGGAACTGAGAACCACGGCGGGAAAGGCCAGTAGCATGGGATAATCGCGCAGCGGCGGAATCGTATAGGTAAGCAGAACGGCAATGACCGCCGCGCCGCCTCCCAGCAAAGCACGCACCGCCCAAGGCCATTTTTCCAGGTTCTGCGCGGTCGGAATACGAAGGTTCTTCATCGGTTGCCTGCTTGCTTGGCCGCGCCGCAATCCCGCGGGTTAAGGGTTAAATCAGAACTTCGTGGCAGCTCGGTTGCGGGCTAACCGTTGCTGGCGGTGATCGCCAGGGATCATTGAGATTACTTCCAGGGAATTTCGGATCTAGTCCCTGTTTTGAAAGGGCACGACTTTAGTCGTGCCGCAAGTGGCTCAAAATAAATGTGGGCTTTAGCCCCTGAGGGATGGTTTTTCGGCATTTTCGACTTTCACCACGGACTACTAGTGCTGTTCCAAACCCTCTTCAATTCGGGATAGATCCTTCTCTCGATTCTTCCCTTGCTCCAGAGTGTTGCCATGCCGTTTATCCGACCGCAGTAACAGCCATGCGAAGATGAGTCCAACAACGCCGAGTCCCGCGAACATGACCTGAGTCGCGGTATAAGTCCCGGTAACGTCACGGAGTTTCCCATTCAGGAAAGGGAACAGCCCGAGGCCCAGATTCTGGATGGCCGTCATCAGCCCGAAGGCCGTACCCACGCGTTTTTCCTCCACCACCAGGGGAACAGAAGGCCACATCGCCGCGGGCACCAGCACAAAGGCTGCGCCCAGCACAACCATGCTAGGGATGGGATTCCAGTGGGTTATGCCCATGATCAGGTGGGCGGGAATCAGCATCAGCGAGCCGGCCACCATCAGCGTGGCGCGCTTGCCGATGCGGTCAACCAGATCGCCTGCAAAGGGCGCGAAGACCATGGATGCAAAGATCACGATGCTGGTGATCCCCGGCGCCGTCGAAAACATGTGCAGGAAATTGCCGAATATCTGGGACAGGAAGCCGCCCGTGCTCGAACTCACCAGAGGGATGCCCCACTTGTCGTGGAACATATCCGTGGCCAGAGCCGTGAAGGGGAAGATGGCGCTGTAAAAAGTGACGCAGAGAAGGGTGACGAACCAGAAGGAAGAGTTGAACTTCCCGATGTCCGACAAAACAATCTTGTCGCTCGCATCGGGTTTGGGAAGCGCGAGCACCTTTTCCCCATGGCGATCCATGGCAATGAAGACAAGGTTGCACAGCACAGAGAACAGGCAGAAGCCCGCCGCTGCCCAAAGTGCCACGCGGTAGCTGCCGAAGTAGTCGGAGATGAGCTGCTCGGTATTGAAGCTGAAAAGGGTCCCGATACGGCTGACGGTGAGTGCTATGCCAAAGGCCAAGGCCATCTCCTTGCCTTTGAACCAGCGGCTGATGATGGCGCTCTGCACCACGACCAGGGATTCAGCGCCCGCGCCAAATATGAACCGTCCGGCAAAAAGCTCCCACTTGGAGTGAGCGAAGGCCACAACAGCAGCGCCCACAAGAACGAGGCAGCAGAACAGCATACTGGCCCGGCGGGGACCGAGCTTGTCGTAAAGCATGCCACCGAAGAACACGATAAGGATGGCAGCGACGGAATATGCAGTGTATAGATTCCCGATCGTGCTGCGATCCAGGTGCAACGCATCGATGAGTGTGGGAGCGAGAGCGCCTATGCTGTCGTATGCGAAATAGCTGCCCAGCAGCAGCAGGCTGATGAACATCAGGATGGTGAAGCGGTAAGGGCGCTTCGATGGATGGAAAAATCCCATGGTTTCAGAGGTTTCAATATCGGAAGCGGGCGGATGGCGGAAGGAGTCTGTCATAGGGTCAATGAACCTCGGAGTGCCGGCGATTTCGGAGTGAACCGGCGCAACCTTTGAAGGTAGCAGATTCGGGCAGGAGATGGCTGTGGTGGACGCGGCAAGTATTCGTATCAACGATTTTGCAGAATTTTTCTGGCATTCTGCTACCCTGAATCCAACCACTCTGAAATCGGAACCGGCCCATTCGATCTGGCTGGTTCCGTATTGAGAGAAAATGCCACCCCCTCCCCCCCCCCTATTTACTGTGGAACTGTGAAACTGTGAAGGATTCTCTTCCCTTCACAGCTCCCTCTGGCTCCCGCACGCTTCCTGTTATTCTGAAAGGTTGCGGCGGCCCCCGTCAATCGCGGGACCGGAAGCCGCCAAACCAGCGACAGGAATTTCGCTCAAAATGAACACTTTCACCAGCAGTAACAGGATCAGATGACGGAAACAATTGTTAGAAAAGTCGAGCTTTTCGATACCAGCCTGCGAGACGGGCTGCAGCAGCCAAACATCGACATCTCCGTACCCAATGCCGTCGGCCTGCTGGAGCGCATGGCCGCCTTCGGCATTCACTACGCCGAAATAGGCTTCGCCGGCGCCAATCAATTTGTCGGCGACCTGGCCGCCACACTGGAACCGGTCGATACCGGCTCCATGAAGCTGGCCCTCTTCGGCAGAACGCGCGGGCGCGGCTCCCGTGTTCAAGATTGGCCCGATGCACAGTTCATCCTCCGCCACAAGATGCGCGTACAAGTGGCTGTCTTGGTAGTCAAATCCCGATTGCTGGACGTGCTGAAGTCCCTGGAGACGACGCCGGAAGAAAATCTGTTGATGGCCCGCGAGACCATTGCCTACCTTCAAGACAACGGTCTGGAAGTGATTGTCGATCTGGAGCACGCCATGGACGCAGCCTGCGGACGGCGTGAAAACGGCAACCCCTGCGACGCTGAATTCCGCCAGCGCTCCTTGGATTATTTTCATCAGATGATTGCGCAATGCTCCGGCCAGAAGGTAAGTCGAATCATTGTTTGCGACACCACCGGCGGCGCTGATCCAGAAGAGGTCGCTGAAGTCATTGGCGGTCTTGCAAAGAGTTACCCCGGCGACCATTTTGGATTTCACGGTCACACCGATCGCGGCTTTGGAATTGCTAACTCAAGAGCCGCGATTCTTTCTGGAGCGGTGCAAATCCAGGGTACTCTTTTAGGCACTGGCGAGCGCTGCGGCAACGTGAATCTGACCACCTTAATCGGCAGTATGCAACTGCGGGGCGAAGCGGAATTTGTAACGCCCGAAGCGCTCACCGGACTTATCAGCCTGGCGCATTCGGCTTACTCTGCCTTTGGATTTGACGCGCCGCACGGCGCTCCCATCGTAGGCCCTGGCGCATTCGGAACATGGGCCGGAATGCACGGCAGCAGCGAGCGCAAAAATCCTGGAGCCTATCTCTGGTGCGATCCGGCAAAAGTCGGAGCTATCCCAGTCATCGGCGTCAATGCGCAATCCGGCCGGGCTAACATAATACTGCTGGCGGAATCGCTGGGCATAACTCTTGACTCCGAGCAGGCGCAAGCATTGCTTGATTCCAATCAAGCTATGATCGAAGGCGACGGTTTTACCGCCAGCGAAGTCTCCTTCAAGCTGGCCTGCTTGAGGGTGCTTGGAACATTGCGCGAGAGCTTTACCGTTAAAAGCTGGCGAGTGATCGACGAATCGGATCTTATTGGAAGCCGCTATGTGCAGGCCTCGATGTTATTGTCGATTGGCGACGCAACAGTTACAACAACGCGCGCCGAGGGTGCCGGTCCGGTTGATGCGCTCACCAAAGCGATGCGCCGCGAGCTGGAGAAATGGCATCCGGCAATTGCGCGTATGCACTTGGGCAGATTCAGTGTGGCGGCAATTGACGTTTCCGCGCAGGACACGGCGGCGCACGTCCGAGTTACAGTCAGCTTCCATGCGGATGGACACGAATCCTGGACCACCGCCGGAGTCAGCAGCGACTTGAATCAAGCAGCGCTGATGGCTATCGTCGATGGCTTTCATTATTGGCTGTTGATTAACCCCTCATAACTCAAATCTTTGTATGGATCCGTTTGCTCGCGGATCAGAAAGGTTTCCCACGATGAACAGCTTCAACAGCAAGGCTGCAATCAACTCCGGTGGAAAGAGTTACATCATTTATCGCTTGCCGGCGCTCGCGGCGCGCGGTTTCAATTTGAGCCGCCTTCCCTTCAGCTTGAAGATACTTCTTGAAAACCTGCTGCGCCGCGAGGATGGCGTCAATGTTACCGCCGCCGACATCGAGTTTCTGGTTAACTGGAGCCCCAAGGCCGAGCCAAGCCGCGAAATTGCCTATATGCCGGCACGGGTGCTGATGCAGGACTTTACCGGCGTTCCCGCTGTGGTCGATCTGGCCGCGATGCGTGACGCGATCCGCACGCTGGGCGGCGATCCAGAGCGGGTGAATCCGCTGGTTCCGGCTGAGTTAGTCATCGATCACTCCGTGCAGGTGGATGAATACGGCACCGCGGGAGCTTTTGCGGCCAACACGCTTTTGGAGTTTCAAAGGAACCGCGAACGTTACGCCTTTCTCAAGTGGGGCCAAACGGCCTTCCGCAACTTCAGCGCTGTCCCTCCCGGCATGGGTATCTGCCATCAGGTGAATCTGGAGTATCTTGCGCGGGTAGTTTTCACGGCGGAGTTAGATGGGGAGTTATTAGCTTATCCAGATACTTTGGTCGGCACTGATTCGCACACTACGATGATCAATGGCTTGGGCGTGCTGGGCTGGGGAGTCGGTGGAATCGAGGCCGAGGCTGCGATGCTTGGCCAAGCTATTTCCATGCTGGTGCCGCAGGTGGTTGGCTTCCGGCTTACCGGCAAGCTGCGCGAGGGAGCTACTGCGACAGACTTAGTCCTGACGGTTACTCAAGCGCTGCGAACGCTGGGCGTGGTGGGCAAGTTTGTTGAGTTTTATGGGCCTGGTATCGCGGAACTCCCTCTGGCTGACCGCGCGACCATCAGTAACATGGCTCCGGAGTACGGCGCTACCTGCGGCATCTTTCCCGTGGACGCGGAGACGTTGCGTTACTTGCGCCTCACGGGCCGCAGTGAAGAGCAGATTGCGCTAGTTGAGAGCTATTACAAGGAGCAAAAACTCTTCCACACCGCAGACACGCCGGAGGCTGAGTACACCCAGATATTGGAGCTGGACTTAGCCACTGTCGAGCCGAGCGTGGCCGGCCCAAAGCGCCCGCAGGATCGCGTGCTTCTGAAGGATGCCGCAGCCAGCTTTGCAAAGCAGTTGCCCGCTCTGCTTTCACCGGCTGCCAAGCCGCTCGGCACGCGCACTGCGGCTAAGTGGCAGCGCGGCGCTGTAACGGATGCAGGGCCTCAACCAACACCTACCGTGAAAGCCAGGTTTGGAGTTGATCCAGAACCATATCTCGATCATGGCTCGGTAGTCATCGCGGCGATCACCAGTTGCACGAATACATCGAATCCTTCCGTCATGATGGCTGCGGGAATTCTGGCGAAAAAGGCGGTCGAGAAGGGTCTGACTATACCGCCGTGGGTGAAGACTTCCCTGGCACCGGGGTCGCGCGTGGTTACGGATTACTACGCCAAGGCGGGCTTGCTGCCCTATCTGGAGAAGCTGCGCTTCAACTTAGTGGGTTATGGCTGCACCACCTGCATTGGTAACTCAGGTCCGCTGCCGGCGGATGTCTCCAGGAGCATCAACGAGCATGGGTTGGTTGCGGTCAGCGTGCTTAGCGGCAATCGTAACTTTGAAGGCCGTGTGAATGTGGATGTGCGGGCCAACTATCTGATGAGTCCGCCGCTGGTTGTGGCTTATGCCCTGGCCGGTACAATCAATCATAACTTCGAGTCCGATCCGCTAGGCGTGAGCGAGTCCGGGCAACCGGTCTATCTCAAGGACATCTGGCCGACGCAAGCGGAGGTTGCCGAAGCCATTGAAATCGGATTGTCCAGCGAGAGTTTTCGCCGCGAATATGCGACGGTAAGCCTGGGAGATACAAACTGGCAGGGGCTTTCATTTCCGACAGGCGAAGTCTATCAATGGGAGCCGGATTCGACTTATATCCGGAAGGCTCCCTATTTTAATGGAATTACCGCGATTCCTGCGCCCGTGACAGAGATTCTGGGCGCGCGCGTGCTGGCTGTGCTGGGCGATTCGGTAACTACCGACCATATTTCTCCGGCGGGCTCGATCAAGGCCAACGGTCCAGCGGGAAAGTACCTGGCAGAGCATGGCGTGAAACAGGCGGATTTCAACAGTTATGGCTCGCGGCGCGGCAATCATGAAGTGATGGTGCGCGGCACTTTCGCCAATGTCAGGCTGCGCAACAAACTTGCCCCCGGCACCGAGGGCGGAGTAACTCGCCTGCTTCCCGAAGGCGAGCCTATGTCTATCTTTGACGCGAGCGCGAAGTACGCAGAGCGTGGCGTGCCTCTGGTGATTTTAGCCGGCAAAGAGTACGGCTCCGGCAGCTCGCGCGATTGGGCGGCGAAAGGTCCAAAGCTACTCGGCGTACGGGCGGTAATTGCCGAGAGCTTCGAGCGCATTCATCGCTCGAACTTGGTCGGCATGGGCATTTTACCGTTGCAGTATAAAGAGGGTGAGAATGCTGAGATCATGGGACTGACAGGCGAGGAATACTATCACTTTCCAGGCCTGCTTGATCTGCTTAGTTCTGGCTTCTCCGATGGACGCACACTTAGGGCATACGCAACCTCTACGCCGGACAGCAAGTACATCTTAAACCAAGCCTCATTTGAGGTCACGGTCAGAATCGATACTCCACAGGAGATTGAGTATTATAAGCATGGTGGCATCTTGCAATATGTTTTGCGGCAGTTAGCAGCGCAGGCGGATCAAAGGCCATATCATGGATGAACTGTTGAAGGTGAAGACGGCTGGAACGGCGCGCTGGGATTGCGTGAGCTTGGGCGAAGTTATGCTGCGGCTTGATCCTGGCGATGACCGGATTCATACGGCGCGCGTCTTTCGCGCCTCGGAGGGAGGCGGCGAATACAATGTGGCGCGCGGGTTGCGGCGCTGCTTCGGGCTGCGCACCGCGATTGCTACCGCGCTGGCTGACAATCCTGTTGGACGGCTGTTGGAAGACCTTATGCTGCAAGGCGGCGTCGATCAGGAATTGGTCCTCTGGAAGCCATACGACGGCGTGGGCCGCAAGGTGCGCAACGGCCTTAACTTCACCGAGCGGGGCTTTGGCGTGCGCGCCGCGCTGGGCTGCTCCGACCGCGGAAACACCGCTGTTTCTCAGCTTGCGCCGGACGATTATAACTGGATGTCTATCTTTGGCACGCCGAAGGGTTCGCGCTGGCTGCACACGGGCGGAATCTTTGCCGCGCTTTCCGAGACAACCATGCAGGTTGCGGCCGAAGCCATGGATGCGGCGCGGGCCGCGGGAACCGTGGTCTCTTACGACTTGAATTACCGCGAATCGCTTTGGAAAGCCATCGGCGGAAAGGCCAAGGCGCAGGAAGTCAATCGCGAGTTAGTGCGCAAGGTGGATGTTCTCTTCGGAAATGAGGAGGATTTTTCCGCGGTGTTAGGTGCGAAGCTGGAAGGAGTCAGTGAGAGCTTCGACGAGCTTCCCATTGCGAGTTATGAGAAGATGCTGCGTGAGTTATCAGCCGCCTATCCGAATCTGAAGGTCATCGCATCGACGCTGCGTACCGCGCACTCGGCCAGCGAGAATGCATGGGGCGCGATTGCGTTGCACGCGGGAGAGATTGTTCATGTGCCGCAGCGGAATGTGGAGATTCTGGATCGCGTCGGCGGGGGAGATTCTTTTGCATCGGGAGTTATTTATGGCCTGCTCTCCGGCAAGGGAATCGACTGGGCGGTGAAATGCGGCGTGGCCCACGGCGCGCTGGCCATGACTACGCCGGGAGATACCAGCACGGCGAGTTTGGCTGAAGTTATCCGCGTGATGGGCGGAGGGGCGGCGCGAATATCGCGATGAAATTCAATGTTTCCCACCCATTCGCAAAAAAGCGAATAGATGGGGCACGGAGTGGAAATTCTTCTGGAAAGACGGGAAATTATATGGACATGAAAAATGAAGAAGTGCTGAAGCGCATTCAGGAGATTGGCTTGCTTCCGGTTCTGCGGGCTAATTCGGTGGACGAGGCGCTGGCGCTGGCGGCGGCCATCGAGGCCGGCGGAGTTACCGCGCTTGAAGTGACTATGACGGTTCCGGGAGCATTGGAAGTTATCCGCCAGTTAGTGAAAGAGACCGACGGGCGCATTCTCATCGGCGCGGGCACGGTTCTTGATCCTGAGACGGCGCGGGCTTGTATGCTGGCCGGGGCGGCGTTCATCGTCAGCCCCTCGCTGAACCTGAAGACGATTGAAATCTGCCGCCGCTACAGCGTTCCAGTGATTCCGGGGGCGCTGACGCCGACCGAAGTGGTTACGGCCTGGGAGGCCGGCGCGGATGTGGTGAAGGTCTTCCCGTGCAGCGCGCTGGGCGGGGCAAAGTACCTGCGGGCTCTGAAAGCCCCGCTGCCGCAGATTGATTTGATCCCCACCGGCGGCGTTTCGCTCTCGACAGCGGCCGAGTTTCTGGCTGCCGGATCCTTTGCACTGGGCGTCGGAGGCGACTTGGTCAATCCGAAGGCCATCGCCGACGGCAAGCCGGAGCTGATTACGCAGACCGCGCGGGAGTACATGGCGGTTATACGCAACTTCCGCACATGAGGCGCGAAGACGGTTGAGTTTGTGAAATGCAATGGGCAAATTGCACTTCTAAAAAAAACATAGGAGAGATCACTCCGCCGGAGCAATCAGGTACTGCTCCAGCTTGCCGTCGGGATAGGTGTAGGTGGTCAGGCGCAGGCGCTTGCCGGGGTAGACAATGTCGAAGCCGCGAAAGGTCATGCCGCCGCGCAACTCGTCGCCGGTCTGGCGCAGGCTGAGCGGCTCGCCCAGCGGCGCAAGGCTTGCTTGGAAGTCGGCCAGAGCCTCGGCGGTGAAGTAATCGCTCAGGTTGGGGGCCAGCAAACTCCGGTCAATGCGGCCCTGTTGCAGGTCGCGGAAGATCGCCAGCGCCTGCTTTTCGGGGTTGTTGAGCGGGAAGCCTGCAACGGCCGGGGCGGCCAAGTGCGCGATCTTCGAGGCCGCGCCGACGGCGTCCTGATTGGTCAGCACCACCACCGCCGCGGCGTCATCCACCAGCACCACGTTATCGGCGACAAAGCCGGAAACCTCGCCAGAGTGCTCAAACGAGCGGTGGCCGTTGCGGTCAATCACCTCCACGCCCAGCCCGTATTCCGTGCCCTTGCCGCACTTGAGCTTGACCTCGGTAAACATCTGCCGGTAGCTCTCCGGCTTGAGGATCGACTGCGCAATCAGGCTTTCGTCCCAGAGCGCCAGATCGTGCGCGGTCATGGCCAGTTCCCCGGCAGCGAACATCCAGCCGCGGCCCTCCTTGGGCGCTAAGCGCAGCGGGCCGAGGGCGTGGCGATAGTATGCCGTCGCGTCGGCCTGGGTGAGCTTGGCTTCGTCCGAGTTCCAGACCGAGGTCATGCCCAGCGGGCGGAAGATGCGCTGGGTGAGGAAGTCCATCAGCGGAGCGCCGGTCACCTGCTCGACGATACGCCCTGCAATGACAAAATTGGTGTTCGAGTACTGCCATTGCGTTCCCGGCTCAAAGTCCAGCGGCTTCTTGGCCCATCCGTCGAGAATCTGCTGGGTGGTCACGTTGGGCAGCATGGTGGTCATCACGTAGTCTTCCGGCCAGTAATCTTGGTAGCCGGAGGTGTGGGAGAGAATCTGGCGGATGGTGACCTCGTTGCCGCGCGTGAGGCCCGGAACGTACTTGCCTACCGCGTCATCCAGCGAGAGCTTGCCCTCTTCCTGGAGCAGCAAAATCGCCGCCGCCGTGAACTGCTTGGAGATCGAGCCGATGGAGTAGCGCATCTGGGGCGTTGCGGCCACGGAGGGCGCGGAGCCGGCGGCTAGCCGCGCGCTGCCGTAGGCGTGGGTATAAACCAGCTTGCCGCGCTGTACCACGGCGACTGAGGCTGAGGGTACCCCCGTCTGCTCCAGTACTTGCGCGGCGATGCGGTCAATGCGGGATTGCAGCGCTGGATCGATGGCTTGGGTGGTTTGCGCAGCGAGAGTGAACGGAAGGACAACGGCGAGAAGGGTGAGGCAGCTGGCGAGGCGAGTTTTGAAAGTCATGGGTGAATCGCGCTCCTATAAACGAGATGAAACTACAGTAGACCATGAGGTCAAGATCAGGCGGTACGAATCATGGTCAACGCGGTAATGTCGTCCTCCTGGCCAAAGGCTTGCGCGTCCTGCGCGATGGCTTCCGCGGGCTGGACGCTAAACTCGGCGGTGCGTTCAAACCCATAGAGCGCGCCCATTTTATCGCGAGCCTCGACCACACCGTCGGTCAGTAGTGTCAGTTGCTCGTCCGGGGCCAATTGGAAGGTGGATTCAGCATAACTTGCTTCAGCGACCAGACCCAGTGGCAGGCCATTTTCAAGCGGCAGCTCTTTGCCTCCAAGATACGGAGAGAGGTGGCCGGCATTGGCGATGGTGAGTTTGCCGTCCCTGTCGGCGCGCAGCACCAGGCAGGTGGTAAAACCGCCATTGCTGCGACTCATCATACGATGATTCATGGCGGAGAGGATTTCGCCGGGACTTTGCGTGTAGTGCGCCAGCGTGCGCACTGTGCCAACCAGCAGCGATACGGTCATGGCGGCGGGCAGGCCCTTGCCGCTGACGTCGCCGATGACCAGCAGCACGCCGCCGTTCTGGATCGGCAAAATCTGGAAGAAGTCGCCGCCCACTTCGCCCGCCGGTTTGTAGACGCTTTGCAGAACGAAGCCGGGAATGGTGGGAACGTCGTCAGGGATGAGGATCAGCTGAACGGTCCGCGCAGCTTCCAGTTCGGCAGCCACGCGGTTGCGCTCGCGGGCAATGCGAACCGTGCGCTGCACCAGGAAGATCAGAATGAAGATGTCGAAAAAGAAGTCGCCTACTTGATAAAAACTTACCCGATAGCTCCCCAGGGAAACGGCAAAGGGCATATAGGGCAGCAGCGCGTTCAGTTGCGCGTAATAGGCCAGATTGCGGAGGAAATACCAATAGTCAGCTACGCCGCTGATGAGAATTGCCCCCAGCAGCAGGCCAGCCTCGCGGTTACCCTTCAGCCGACCCCTGATCAGCAGCACCGGCAGAACAATTTTCATCACCAGGATAGGTACAAAAAACACCGAATTGAGCGTGTTCGATACGATTCCCAGGGTGTGCAGCGGAGTCGCCAGAAAAACCAGCGAACAGACCACTTCCATCGCCAGCAGCCAGCGCGTGCGCGGCAGATGCAGCACCAGACGCACGAACTCGATGAGCGCAATCGTCAGTACGCTCACGAGAACAAAATCGAGAACGTGGACAGAAAAGGAGTACCTGACTACATTGAGCCAAAGCTGTAGAGCCTCCATCACACTGTCGGCCAGCAGATAGATTCCAATGGCCAGATACTCTTGCTGGCTTTGCAGCGCAAAGTAGAGCGCGAACGAGATCACGCCGGCAAGCAGGGCCAGAATGCACAGCATCAGCTCCGGTCCGCCCAGATGGGCCGCCGCAAAGCTGGCGATCAGCGGCGCCGACTCTTGGCCGAGGAGAAGGATGGAATCGGAATAGAGGGGCGTGCTGGCGCCGTGGCCCATGTTCGATCCCCAGTTGACCGCGCAGCGAATGGCCAGGACAAGGTCGCCTCGCTCTCCAATCAGGCTATCGGGAACGGCATAGGAGACCAGTGATTTTTGCGCGACGAGCAGCCTCTCGGTCATCTTGCCGCTGCCTCCGAGGCGGACGCCGTTGGCATAAACCTCGAAATTACCGGAGATATCCGAGGTTCCAACCGTCAGGTTGTGCGTGCCGGGGCGCAGATGGATGTGAATCCGATACCAGGCAAAGTGGAAGTCGCGATAGCCGTAATCGGTCAGCGGCTTTTCCGTTGAGACAATCTTCCAGCCGCTGTCGTCTATGGCAGGCGAAGCCCAGGCTGGGTTGTCGTCCGGAGCAAAGAGCCAGTTAGGGCCGACAGTGACAAGGTCACCGAAGCGGGTGGCGTCCATGTTGTGCGGATTGGCGTCGCCCGGAGCCGGCGTGGCAGCCTGAGCCAGAGCGAACGCCGCGCAGCCGGCCAGCATCAGAAAAGTAAATGCCTTTATAACGCGGGAAATCATCCCCATTACTATATCTTATCGGCTATGCGTTAGGCTTGAGTACACGAGCGGGAACTTTGAAGCGAAGGAGTGAGCGGACGCATGGATCGGTTGATTGCGGGGCATAGAGAGTTTCTGAAGAATGTCTTTCCTGGCCGTAAGAGCCAGTTTCATCTGCTGGCGGAATCGCAGGCGCCGGAATATCTCCTCATTACCTGCTCAGATTCGCGCGTGGTGCCCAATCTGATCCTAGGCACCGGTCCCGGCGACCTATTTATCACCCGCAACGCCGGCAATGTGGTGCCCCTATCGAGCAACGACGTGGACGGCTGCACAGCGACGATCGAGTATGCAGTCGAAGTGCTCAAGGTGAAGTACGCCATTCTTTGCGGTCACTCTGATTGCGGCGCGTTGAAGGCCGCATTGAACCGCAAGGATTTGGAGAATCTGCCCAAGGCCCGCCGCTGGCTGAGCCACGTTGAGGGCGCATTCACCCATCGCCAGCCGCTGGACCTGGCCGACGGCGAGCACGCCGAGCTGGCTTCGCTGATTCGCGGCAACGTGGTGGCCCAGCTCTTCAACCTGCGCGCCCAGCCTTCGGTGGCGCGGGCGGTGGTCGAGGGCCGCCTGACCGTCTACGGCTGGTACTACGACATCCTCACCGGCCGCATCGAGCAGTACAACGAGCAGGCGCGCCGCTTCCTGCCTTTGGCAGAATAGCAATAAAGGCTCTGTGCCCCATCCATTTCGCGTTCTTTGCGAAATGGGTGGGAATCAACGACACTCTCTCAGCCGTGTCTGGGGCTATCGCGCAGAATCGGCCACAAGCCGACAACCACGCAGACCGCGGTAACCATGGCTCCCATCAGCACAAACCCCGTGGAGGCTCCATTCATCGACGATGCGACTTCCCGGTACGGAAGCGCCGCATAGCCGCGCAGCAGCCACACCGCCGCCGCCACCACATAGAGCGCCGCCAAAACCCGCATTGCGACCAGCAGAAAGGCCAGCCGCCGCATGGCGATCTCGCGCGCCAGCCGCCGCGACCGCTGCAAAATCCAATGCGCGTCAGGCGGATGGAAACCGGCCTCCGTGCGCCGGGCTTCCGCCTGCAGCGCCTCGGCCAACGTGAGCGCCTGGCTGCAATCCGGACACTCCGCCGCGTGCTGCCGCAATTCGCCGCTGCACTCGCCGGTTTGCAAGGCCCGAATCACGCTGTTCTCGCGCTCGCAACTCACTGGTTTCATCATTTGCACCCCCGCGGACGGAGAAGCCCGCTCGCCTTTTGCCGCGCCCGGTAGAGCAAAATCCGAACGCTCATCGTACCCAATCCTGTTGCGCCGGCAATCTCCGCATGGCTCATTCCTTCCACATACGCCAGCCAAAGCAACTCCCGCTCGCGCGGCTTCAAGCAGCGCATGGCCGCCTGCACGTCCAGCCGTGTCTCTTCATTTGTTTCTACACCACGGTCGGCGGGTACTTCAAGGGCGGCGTCATCGCGGCTGCGTATTCGGTTATGCAGCAGGTTGGTGGCGATGCGGAAGAGATAAGAGCGGCTCCCGGCCTCATCCATCGCCGGCGGATGGCGCAAAAGATACTTGCAATAGGTCTCCTGGAGCAGGTCGTCGGCCACGTCCGACCGTCCGCTGGCATGGTGCAGATAGCCCCACAGCGGGCGGGAAGTCGCTGCATAGAGCTGCCTGAAGCCTTCCTCGCCCGCTGCTGTCTGCTCGCGCCCCGGTGTAATCCAGGCTGCCAAGCTGCCTGCATCTTCCATCCCGTACCGTCCTTACGCCTTCGGTGCCTTCCCAATCAATCCCAGTGCGCGGGAAGCAAAGTAGGAAACCACCGCCGCCGCTTCCAGCCCAGCCCCCAGCGCCACCGCCAGAATGCCCATCACCTGCGCGTCATGGTCAACAATCCCGGCCGCGCGCATCCAGCACACCGTCCCGCCGACGATCAGGAAGACCATCCCCCAGCGGATACAGTCAAGAATACCGCCGTATGCAGTTCCCGACTCCTGCGCCAGCGAAGTAAGAAACTTCCTGCCGCTTTCGGTCTCTACGTACGACAGCATTGCCTGCGCCGAGTCAAAGCGCACCAGCATCGCCTCGGCCACCTCACCCTGAAACTTGGCCGTCTTGATGCGCCGCACCGTAGAGAAGATCACCCACACAATCCACCCAACCATTGTGAATACCGCAATTGGAACCAGTACGTCAGACATATTCGCCTCCAGACTAGAAATTTGAATCCACCGGTAGAACACACCAGTGGGTCGAGTGGTTAACAAAAAAACCGCGGCATAACAGCCGAGCGCGGCGCTTTTTTCGCAGATGGAGAATTTCATGGGCAAGAGGCGTCGTGAAAAGTTGCGGATGGACCAAAATCAGGAGTAAACTAGTTTATAGACTAGTTGATTCGCACGGCGGATCATCTGGAGGTTTTATGCCAGCAACCGAATCTGTCTATACCGAAATCGGCGCCTTCGAAGCCAAAACCAAGCTCTCCGAGATTCTCCGCAAAGTCGGGCAGGGAGAGCGGTTTACCATCACCGTGCGGGGACGGGCGGTGGCCGATGTCATGCCCAGTCAAGTAAAGAACAGGCAGCGTGCGGCTGAAGCGGTGCGACGGCTTCTGGCTATGCCGAGGATCGAAGGCATCTCTCCGGAAACAGTCAAGGAGTGGATTGAGGAAGGTCGACCTTGAATCTTGTTTTGGATGCCTCAATGACCTTGGCGTGGCAGTTCAAGCGCGTCGATCCGGTCGAGATTATGCTCGCGGAGAAAGCGCTGGCGGAACTTCCTTCCTACCAGGCAATTGTTCCCGCGCTCTGGTATTCGGAGGTTGCAAACAGCCTGCTGCGCGGTGAGCGGCAGGGCGCTATCTCGTCTACGCAAACAGCCTACTTTCTCGGCGAACTCGCCCAGATGGAAATAGTAGCTGATGAGATTTCCACGCGCATTCGGCAGTCTGCTGTGCTTGAGCTGGCTCGGACCCACGGATTGACCGCCTACGACGCCACCTATCTGGAATTGGCCATGCGCCGCGTGGCAACGTTGGCCACCTTCGACCACAAGCTGACGGCGGCGGCAAGAGACACCGGGGTGCGCGTCTTCGGCGATGGGCAGTAGTTGCGCGTCCGGAAAAAACCGACTTTTGCAGAAGACAGCGGCGTTGATAAGAAGTTGAATCTCCGATGAAATTGCCTACCTCCCCGGTGCCCAAAAGCGAGGCACCGGGGGCACCCTCAGAGGGGTTTGGAACGGTCAATGGGATCGGTGCCACCCGCCCGGTAGAGCTCAGGTTCGACGGCTACGGTAATATTTTTGACGCTTCGCATGGTCAGGTTCTCCCGATGTGCTCAGGAATTTCACTTTTTTTACAGTATGCGCCAGAGGCGGATAATTATCGGCAAAGTGCGTGGAGAAAAAATCGTGGTCGCCGACAGAGGCCAGGGATCAGAAAAACACGCCGGATGAGGTTCGTGGATTCCCGCCAAGCCGGCGGACGCGTCTTCGGCGAAGGGCAGTAGCTGCGCGTCCGGAAAACCAACTTATGCAAAAGACTGCGGCGTTGATGAGAAGTTGAATCTCCGATGAAATTGCCTACCTCCCCGGTGCCCAAAAGCTAGGCACCGGGGGCACCCTCAGAGGGGTTTGGAACGGTCAATGGGATCGGTGCCACCCGCCAACATCAGTTACACAGGATAATCTCCCGCCAGCGTCGCGGCAGCAGAGTGTGATTGATCTTGGACGCATGCACAATCTCAGCGCCTACGACGCTACCTACCTGGAATTGGCCATGCATCGCGCCGCCACGCTGGCCACCTTCGACCGCAAGCTGACGGCGGCGGCAAGAGCCGCCGGGGTGCGGGTCCTTGGCGATCCAGCGCAGATGCTATAAGTAATGATTTATCATCGCATTGAAGGTAAGTTTGGAGGTCATCATGAGCGCAGCGGAAACCAATATTCATCTTCTTGACGCGGCTTACAAGCCGTTTCCCACCTTCGCGGAGTGGATGAGCCGCACTTCGGTCGATACCGTCCGTTGGGATCGATACAACGCATCGCTCAACAGTCGGGCAGAGCTTTCTCCTGAAATCTTGAAGCGGGCGCGCGAGGTCGCCAAGAGATTTGCTGCGCTGGATACCGGTGCGATTGAAGGCTTGTATGAAGTGGACCGCGGTTTCACTTACACCGTGGCCTTCGAGCAAGCTGCTTGGGAGACGAAGCTAGCTGAAAAAGGTGAGAATGTCCGGCCTTTATTTGAAGCCCAGCTTCATGCTTATGATTATGTGCTTGATTTAGCCACTAAGTCTGAGCCGATCTCCGAAGCTGCAATTCGAGCGTTGCACGAACAAGTCTGCCGCGCGCAAGCAACCTATCGCGTTGTCACAGCAGTTGGATTCCAAGAGCAGCCTCTTCCGAAGGGAAAGTACAAGGTGCTGCCCAATCACGTGCTGCATTCGAGAAACGGGACGGACCATTCCCACGCGCCTGTGGATGTAACACCGGTTGAAATGTTCCGGCTCGTGAATGAGTTGCGCAGTGATGCTTTTCTTGCCGCGCATCCGGTACTTCAAGCCGCATATACTCATTACTGCCTTGTCGTAATTCATCCCTTCGCGGATGGAAATGGCCGCGTGGCTCGCGCGTTGGCGTCGGTTTTCACGTATCGGGCAATCTCCATGCCGATTGTGATTCTTTCGGAGCACAAAGAGGCTTATCTGGATGCGCTGGAAAGTTCGGACAATGGAAATTACCAAGCGTTTGTGGATTTCATGTTGACTCGGTCGCTCGACACGATTCAGCTTGTCGAAGAGAGTCTAAGTCGTCCGCTTATTCCGAGTCCGGAAGAGGGCATGGAAGCGCTTGACAGACTATATACGACTAAGGGAGGCTACGGGCAGCAGGAAGTTGATGCGAGTGGAGCAAGACTTCAGCAAATTGTGATGGATGAATTTACAAAAGTTTTTTCTAGGATTTCCTCTTCAAATTTGCGCTATCAAGCAAGCTTTATAGAGGGAGGTAGAGGGCCTTCTAATGAGGCATATCGATTGCCATTCAGTGGAGCAAGAAGACTCGAAGTTCGCTTGGACGCAACGCAGCCTCCCAATGTGGCTTCTTTACGGACTTACCATTTGTTTTTACCAAAGGATGCAGGAGTTGAGGATGAAATACAACTAGAGCGCGCTGATGGCAAGGATTCATTCGTTGCCAGAGTTAGTGACGTTATTCCCGGTATCTCTGGCATGCTTCAGATACGCATCACCTTGTTTACTGAACGAGTCGCAGGTGAAATGCTTGCAGAATTCAAATCCAAAGTTGAGAAACTATTACGCGGACAACGCTGAATATATTGCTCTCTCAATGCATCCCCGGCGGCGGGGCGGCGTTCTTGGCGGGCTTTTTGAACATCCACGCCATTCCGGCGCAGAAGAAAGCCAGTAGCGCCGTCCAGCGGAAGACGTCCACGTAGGCCATCAGCGCGGATTGCTGCTCCATCAGGCCGTAGATTAGGCCCATCGAACCGGGCGGGCCGGCGGTGGGGCCGATGTGGTGGCCGAGGTAGCCGGCGATCAGCTTCGACTTCTCCTGCAAGACGATGTTCGACCCTCCCAGATGCGCGCCCAGCTCGTTCTGATGCAGCGCGGCGCGGCGAATCAGCGCCGTCGTGGCCATCGAAATTCCGATAGACCCGCCGATATTGCGCAGCATATTGCCCAGTCCAGTGGCGTTGCCCATCTCGTTGCGGGGAATCGTAGCCATCATCAGCGTGGAGGTAGGAGTAAAAACAAAGGTCAGCGCGAAGCCGGTCAGCATGATGGGAATCAGCAGCGTATATGGGCCGATGTCGAGGTTGATGAAGCTGAAGAAGAGGCAGCAGACGCCCAGTCCGATAAAGCCGGCGCAGAGCAACTTGCGCTGGTCGATGCGCGAGCCGAGGATGCCGATGAGGGGCGAAGCGATGATGGAGCCAACGCCCCGCGGCGCCACTACCAGGCCGGCGGTGAAGGCCGTATAGCCCAGCAGTTCCTGGTAATACAGGGGCAGGATGGCGATGGTGATGTAGAGAGCCATGCCCAGCCCCAGGATGAGGATGCAGCCGGTGCGAAAGGCGCGGTTTTTGAGAACGTGCAGGTCCACCAAGCCGTTGGGATGGGTCCAGGAATGCCAGATCCAAAGCAGGAAGGAGACGATGAGGGCGGCGACGGCCCAACGAATCCAGGTGGCGCCAAACCAATCGTCCTCCTGCCCTTTGTCCAGCACAATCTGCAAGGCGCCGGTCCAAACCATCAGCAGGCCAAAGCCGATATTGTCGAAGGGGCCGACCTTGGCGTTCTTGATGTACGGCGGGTCGTGGACGAAGCGGCTGACCATGTAGACCGCCAATAAGCCAACCGGAATGTTGATGTAGAAGGCGTAGCGCCAACTAAACGTGTCGGTCAGCCAGCCGCCCAGCGAGGGGCCCAGAATCGGGGCCAGCACAATCCCCAAGCCATATGCCGCCATGGACATCGAGCGCTTTTCGATGGGAAAGCTCTCCAGCAGAATCGACTGCGAGAGCGGCTGCAGCGCCCCGCCGCTGGCCCCCTGCAGCACGCGCGCCAGCAGAATCACCGCCAGCGAAGGCGCCGCGCCGCAGAAAAACGAGGCAATGGTGAAGAAAATCACGCAGGTAAGCAGAAAGCGCTTTCGTCCAAAGCGCCGCACAAACCAGTTCGAGGCGGGCAGAATCACCGCGTTGGCCACGAGGTACGACGTCAGCACCCAGGTCGCCTCGGAGTTCGAAGCCGACAAGCTGCCGGCAATATACGGCAGCGCGACCGACGCGATGGCCGTGTCCAGCACTTCCATGAAAGTCGGCAGCATCACCGAGACGGTCACCAGCCACGGGTTCACGCCTTGGGTGAGCGGGTAGCGGGCTTGGGCGGCGGCGTTGGTCATTGCGGACGGTACACTCTGAGATTAAATGATGGGCAAGGGAACGGGCAGCTTCAAATCTGTAAGACAAACAAAATAAACAAGCTCGCTCTGTAAGACATTTTGTAAGACAAGGGCATTCCCCAAAACTCCGGCTCCGCCCGCCCAGCTACCCCGCCGACCCTACTCCCTTCTCCCCACTCCCCGCCGTTGCGCAAAACTTCCCGCAAGGCGCATGAAACTGCTTCATGCACCTATCTCCCAGGGTGGAAAGCCATTCATTACAGTGATTTTCAGGGGAAAAAGCTAGGTCGAGAGATCTTCGCCCAGCCCTACCAGCGCGAAAGCCACCACGGTCTCGCCCTTGCTGGGAATTTCGGTCAGCAGTTCGGTCTCCAGATCGTAGGCCAGCGGCATTTCGCAGGCCGCCACTGTTTCTTCGCTGGCGCCCACAAAATTCAGCTCGCAATGCGCCAGCGCCGCGCCGTCGCCCATGCGCACCGGCGGGCCAAAGAGGCGGCAGGTCATCGGCCGCCAGGCGTAGACATCGCAGCGGCCAGTGGCCGGGTCCAGCGCCGGACAGGCCGCCGCGTTGGCAAAGTTCTCAAAGCGCTCCCGCTCTTCCGCCGTGTCGCCCAGCAGGCCCGTCTCCAGATTGCCGGGAAACTCCGGCCCATGTTCAACAATCCACATATCGGCGCGGTGCGCAAGATCAGCCGCCAGCTCCGGCTCCGTTGCCCGCAGCGTCTCCATGCCGACGTGTAGCCGTGCCGTGTCCAGCGGGCTCAGCACAAACGCTCCGTGGCAACATTGCGTGCAGCCGACCTTGCAGACCAGCCACTCCCCGGCGCGCTGGGTCGCAGCGGCCAGCTCTGTGTTCATGATCTGAACCAGAAAAGAATCCCCACTTGGCAATTGCATATCGGGCAGGATAACCCATCAAACCCACATTCGTCGCCTTCAATTTCACTCCAGGTATACCGTTAGTCACGTGGCGTGGATCCGCCGCGTACTCTGGGAATCCAATGATGGTAACCACTTTGCAACTGAAAAACTGGCGCGCTAAGACAAAAGCCAAATTGTTGAGCTTAATCCAGAGGGATATTCTTGCACGCGCTGGCATCGGAGATTGGAACCAGCTTGCTTCTGGGGGGCGTCTTGCTATTTCCACTAACCTTTTGGAAGATAAGAAAATAGGAGTGATTCTTGCGCGCATGAACCTGTTTCAGAATTCTGCTGACTCCAGGCCGATTCGTCCGAACCACCACGAACAAATCACGAGCATAAAAACCTAATTCAACGTATGCGTTGATTATTTCCACATGAGTCAGCCATTGGCGATTTGCACTGACTTCATCCTGACATTTCACGATGAAGATGCCGTTCTTTTTCAGAACACGCGCTGCTTCACGTCCGCCTTTCACGTAGAGATCGACGACCGCCGCGTGCCACTTTGGGCCACCTTCCTCGGTGGCTTCGCCGTTTGAATATGCGTTACGGAATGAGGAATGAGTTCCTGAGCCGCCGAGGTGGTCCTGATCTCTTCGGAAAAAGCCTTCCATGTAGGGTGGATCGAAAACAATGCAATCAAAACTCTCGTTCTCGTAAGGCAGATTTCGGCAATCGACGCCGGTTTTCAAATCACTTCCATGAACCTCATAATCATCCGGCGGCACATTGCGCCAGAAGACGCCCTGCCCCCAGGTAATGTCGGCGATTTTCGCGCCCTTCGGCACATGCAGCGCGAGGATTCTTGGAAATATCTCGGCATTCCCGCCAACGTGCGCGGAAACCAACACGTCCGAGGTCGCCTCGCCGCCTTGGACGCGGCGTCCCCCATCCTCTTGTTCTTCCGGTTCCTGGTATAGACGCAGTTGACTATTCAAATACATCCCCTTCGCTTCGCTACATATACGCTGTAGACGTAAATGTAGCACAGCAATAGCGTGATTGCAATGACCGAATTAATCACGCACACCTTTGGTGTTCGCGTTCAGAAAATCCGTTCCCAAAGAGGGCTATCCCAGGAGCGCCTTGCGGAAATCTGCGACCTGCATCGCACCGCCATCGGACGAATCGAGCGCGGTGAGACCAATATAACACTCATCAACATCCACAAAATTGCCCGCGGTCTGGGAGTTCCTCCCGCCGCGTTGCTGAGCGAGGAAATGCTTTGAGCGGCCAACCGGAGTATCAAGTCAGACCGGAGGAGGTCAACGCGACGGTCTCGCCGGTTCCTGAATCCGCTGTCCCGGCACTGACTCTTGCGGATGTTCTCGGAAACATTAGAGACCCGCGCCATTGGATCCAAAACCGATGCTCTGGTTCAACTTATCATCGACAATCCGAGTCTTCGTGGGATGGTTTATGGCTATGTTGCCGAGGCTGCTTTTTCTACTTTTCTCGACCGATTGGGTATCCGGAAGCACTTCAAACCCGACGATCACAAGAAGACGAAATCCGACCGGACGATAGACCACAATGGTAAGCGGTACACGATTCAATTGAAGTCACTCCAGACGAACGCGCTGAAGGAAATCGAGTCAGGTAAATTCACAGGCAAGATTCAGAACGATGCGTCGGATCGTCGAAAGATTGAACTTCCCGATGGCGAAACGGTTGAAACGACTTGCTACAAGATCGGCGAATACGACGTTCTTGGTGTCAGCCTGCAACCATTCACCGAGACATGGCGATTTGCGTTCAAGAAAAACAAGGATCTGAAGCGCTCTACATACCGCAAATATCCGGCCAAAGTTCAACAGATGCTTCTGGCTACGCTTGAGGATATTTCCTTTCCCCTCTCCGACGATTGGACCGAGGATTTGCTTTCCCTGCTTGATGATCCTGATCTTGGTGTCCAGATCGAGGAATCCGCATAGCCTCACCCGATTGGCCTGTCCCACCCCTCCAGAGCCCGCTTGATTTCGCTCATGAACTTGCCGGCCTCGGCGCCGTCGATCAGGCGATGGTCAAAGCCCAGGCAGAAGTGCTGCATGGACCGAATCGCAATCGTGTCGTTGCCCTCGGCGTCGGTCAGCACCACCGGCTCCTTGCGCAGGCCGCCGATGGCCAGAATCGCCGCCTCCGGCTGGTTGAGGATCGGCGTGCCAAACTCGCCGCCAAAGACGCCGGAGTTGGTCAGCGTAAACGTCCCGCCCTGAATCTCATCGGGCAGCAGCCGCTTGGTGCGCGCCCGCTCGGCCAGGTCGGCAATGGCGCGCGCCAGGGCAGGAAAGCTCAGCCCCTCGGCCTGCCGCACCACCGGCACAATTAGTCCCCATTCTAGCGCCACGGCAATTCCCAGATTGACGTTGGGGTGGGTTTGAATGAAGCCGTCCACGAGCGACGAGTTGACGATGGGGAATTTGACCAGCGCCTCGGCGGCGGCGGCGGCGATGAACGGCATATAGGTGAGCTTGACCCCATGGCGCTTCTCGAAGCCAGCCCGCTCGCGCTCGCGCAGCCGGGCGATGCGCGTCATATCGATCTTGTATACCGTATGCACGTGCGGGCTGATGCGCACGCTCTCCACCATGCGCTGGGCGATGATCGCCCGCATCCGGCTCATCGGCACTTGCGATGGGGCCAATTGCGCCTGCGGAGCGGCGCTGCCGGGGCTGTTCCGGCTCAAATAGGCAAGCACATCTTCTTTGGTGATGCGGCCCTCGGAGCCTGATCCAGCGATCCGGCTCAGGTCGAGGCTGTTCTCTTTGGCGATGCGCCGCACCAGCGGCGAGGAGCGCAGCTTCCGGCCCGGATCGGGCAATACAACTTCCTCACCCTCAGTCGCGGGTACTGCAAAATCAACCGCGACAGCCGCAGCCACCGGAACTTCAACCGCAGACGCAATCGCGCCCTTCAAAGGGCCATCAATCACCGCAACAACCGTATTGACCTCGACCGTAGCGCCCACGGGAACCCTGATCTCGGTGAGCACGCCGGCCACCGGCGCGGGAATCTCCGCGTCCACCTTGTCGGTGGAGATTTCAAAGAGCGGCTCATCCTTTTCCACGCGGTCGCCCGCCTGCTTGAGCCACTTGGTAATAGCGCCCTCAAAGATCGATTCGCCCATCTGGGGCATGACTACGTCGGTTGGCATCGTTGACTCTCCGTGCGCGGGCAGCCCTTGCAAGAACATCAGGGAAGGCCAAAGGACAAACCCGCTTCAAGCCGGATTATAAATTGCGGCGCTTTGGAAGGCGCTGAAAGATAGTTAGCGCCGGCCTTCTGGCCGACTGTCGCGTGGACCTCCCGGTCCACGCCGTACTCAACACAAATACGAAAAATGCGCCTAGTCTCCTGTCTATCTGGAGACAGCCACCTGAATTGCCCCAAAAAATGAAAGAAAGACTCCATTCCAAACCATAGGATTTCACGCGCGAATAGGCCGCTCCGCGCACCCCATTAGCCGTTCCACCTCATCAGGAATCTGCATCGGCGTGTCTTCGGCAGGAAACTGCGGCTGGGCAGCCACGGCCTGAGCGCGCAAGGCCTCCAGGCTCTCCATCACCAGCACCTGCTCGCCGAATACCTGTCCGAAGCAGCGCGCCGCCTGGTTGGCGATGCTCTCCAGCCCCGGCAACTCCACGGAAGCCTCAACCTCCCGCTCCAGGCTGGTGACGGCGTGATCGGCGATGCCGCAAGGAACGATCAACTCAAAGTCGCGCAGATCAGTGGTGACGTTGAAGGCAAAGCCGTGCGAGGTGATGCCGCGCGCCACATGAATGCCGATGGCGGCGATCTTTCGTTCCTCGCCCGCGCTTCCGCACCATACGCCGGTCAGCCCACGAATGCGCCCAGCACGCACGCCAAAGCCGCCGCAGAGCCGGATCAGCGCCTCTTCCATTCCGCGCACAAAGTCCACTGGACCCATCCGTCCGCCGTTGGGCGTACGCAGAGTGCGCAGATCGAAGATGGGGTAGCCCACCAGTTGGCCTGGTCCGTGGTAGGTCACGTCGCCGCCCCGGTTGATCTCATGCACCGTGACGCCGCGCCGCGCCAGCAACTCGTCTGAAGCTAAAATGTTGCTACAGTCGGCGTTGCGTCCCAGCGTCAGCACCGCCGGATGCTCCAAGAGCAGCAGCACATTGCGCGCGCGCCCTTCAGCCACCAGCGCGGCAATCTCTGCCTGGAGGCGCAGACCGTCGCCGTAGCGCACACGCCCGAGATAGAGGGTTTGGATCATCGTATTTGAAAATTGCTGCGCGCGCAGGGGACTATCGCGCAATCAGCCACATCAGCCAACTGAGCACAATCGCCGAGCCCACGAAGAGCGAAAAGCAATAAAGCCCATAGCGGAACATGCGCATGGGCGTTTCGCGCTGCGTGATGCCGAAGACCGTCGAGGCGAAGAGGGCAAAGAGCAAAACCGCCGGAAAGTAGGTCATGATTTCCTCCCGGTGCGCAGATTGTGCGCGTCCACGGCGGCAATCACATTCAGTAGCCCGGCCACCCAGATGAAGCGCGTGCCCCAGTCGGCGGTGGTTACCTGCGCCTGCGCCGCTCCCCAGCCCGCTGCGCGCGCCACCATGTAAAGCAGCCCGCTTCCCAGCCCGCCGGCCAGCCCCAAAATGTCCAGGATGTTGTGGACTTCGCTTCCAATTTCGCCGTGCATGGCGAGGCCTGTGGCGAACATTCCCAGGACCGAGGCGGCCAGCAGCGCGCCGCGCCCCCACTTGCCCAGCACAAAATGCCCCGCGCCGGGAACCAGCCAGCCGGCAATCAGAGGCAGGTAGACAAAGCCCTCATACGGCACAGGTTGCGTGCCTGTTGCTGTACCGCTCCCCGCCGCAGCGTTCTTGTTTTCTTCAGTAGCCATTCTTTATAAACTATACCGCAACGGGATCAGTGGTCAGGAGACGAAGATTGCAGATCAGAATTCAACAGAATGACATAGGGATGTGGCGCCCTATTGCACAGCCTCCCTATGCTTGAACATGCGGGCTGCCATCCAGTCGAAGGTCGCGCCAATAGCCGCCTTGAGAGGACCCAGTCCGGTTGTGTAGTAGTAGCCGGAGTCAAACCAACCGTGATCGCGGTAGTATTGGTAGTCTCGATTGTCTTCGCCTAGTGTCAGTTTCATGCTCGTGCGGCTTATTCTGAACGCCATGAGCTGGAAGATTGACGGCGCGGGATAAGCCGGCCTGAAAAGCTGCGCGTGAAACCGCCTGCTCTGCCTGGTGAGAGCCACGTTCATCTTCCGCCGGTCCTTCTCCATCATTGGTTCGAGCGCCGTGACACAGCTGCCTTTCACGACGTTGAAGCCCAGACCGCCTCCGACAAAGTCCAGGTACTTCGCCACCTTGCCGCCTCCGTAGATTCCCTGGGCGACGATGCCTGTGAAGGTTTTGCCGTGGAATCGCGGACGGTGGAAGACGAAGCCGAGCCGGTCGAGGAAGATCTTCATGATCGCGGAAACCTGAAACGAGTAGTTCGGGGAAGCAAAGATGACCCCGTCAGAAGCCATCATCTTTTCGATCAGCACGTCCCGGTCGTCCTTGAACGGGCAGCGCTCTTCCCCCTTCAGGAAACATACCTTGCAGCCTCGACACACGCCTAGTTCGCAGTCGCTCAAAAAGACGATCTCACATTGAACGTCACCGAACGATTGCAGGTTATCAAGGAATTGGCGCGTGGCAATGTAGGTGAGACCCTTTTTACGCGCACTGCCGACGAAGGCTGTGACGGTCTTCATGTGGATCGCCTTTCTCTCCTTGCGAATTCTTTCGTTTCACGCAAAACGGCGCGAGTGGCTATCTTCCCCTATTCTCTAAATCCTTACCAGATCCCGTTGAATCCGCCCAGTCACCCAAGCCTTGCCGGGGGCGGTCAGCATATCGATCTCGCTGCGCACGCCGAACT
>Ga0224559_1000327_pt1 | contig 33147 bp, 24 predicted proteins | sample 714S33034metaG_FD_180676 | JGI IMG/M metagenome (GOLD analysis project Ga0224559, IMG submission 180676) | Peat soil microbial communities from Stordalen Mire, Sweden - 717 S3 30-34 | ecosystem: Environmental > Terrestrial > Soil > Wetlands > Peat | place: Sweden: Norrbotten County, Stordalen... | reverse complement strand
CGCGCCCCGCCGCTCGAAATGGCGGAGGGAAACGGCAGATCTTGACGCCACAGGCATGAGGATCGGGGCCTCACGGCCCGCTGCGGCGGGTTGCTTGCCGTGGGGTGTCACGCCAAAGCATCGTTTGGTGAGTGGCGGGAGGGAACTTCCCCCTCCCGCTCTCGCAGAACCGTACGTGACAGTCTCCCGTCATACGGCTCCCACAGACCGACGTCGAGTGATCGAGACGACCTGCCAGTGAGCGAACATCGTGGGCTGGCGGTGCTTGACACCGGCCAACCATGTCCGAGCCTTGGCAGGGCTGCGTCCTAGTCGCTTGAACTTGTGCACGGCCCACCTGACAAGGTGTTCGTCGATGCGCCGTGCGAGGGAGAACAACTCGGAGTGGTAGAAGGCTCCGTAGTAGTTGATCCAGCCTCGGACTTGGGCGTTGATGTCCTCGGCGAGGCCGGATAGATCCGTCCCGGTGCGGCGATTGAGGTGCCAGGCCCTGATCTGCTGACCTTTCGCCTTCTTTGCGCCAGTGCTCATGGCCGGCAGAAAGCTCACGAAGAACCCCCGTCGGCCACGGGCCAGACGACCCCGAAAGGTGTAGCCGAGGAAGTCGAAGCTGGTGTGCTCCGCGTCCCCCCGGCGGTTCGCGTCTTTGCAGTACACGATCCTCGTCTTTTCAGGGTGCAGTTCCAGGCCCAAGGCCCCGAACCGTTCGGCAATGGCGGCCCGCAGGTTGTGGGCCTGTTCCTCAGTGTCGCAGTGCGCGACAATGTCGTCGGCATAGCGCTCGAAGGGGCAGCCCGGGAACTCCCGAGCGACCCAGCGATCGAACGCATAGTGCATGAACAAGTTGGCCAGGATGGGCGAGACCGGGGAACCTTGTGGGGTCCCCTTCTCCCGAGCTGCGAGGGTCCCGTCCGGCATCTGCATGGGGGCTCTCAGCCACCGCTCGATGTAGAGCAGGACCCAGCGCTCATCGGTGTGGTGAGCAACCGCTCTGAGCATCAGATCATGGGGGACGCTGTCGAAAAAGGCCCGGACGTCGAGGTCCAAGGTCCAGTCCTGTTCCCAGCAGCGCTTTCGAGTCACGGCCAGTGCGTCATGGGCGGACCGCCCAGGACGATAGCCATAGCTGTCGGGATGGAAGATCGGCTCCAGCTTCTCCTCCAGCAGCATGGCGACTGCGGTTTGCGACACCCGATCCACCGTGTTCGGCACACCGAGTATCCGCACCCCCGCTCCATGGTCCTTCGGTATCTCCACCGCCCGCACCGGCCCCGGCATGTAGCTTCCCGAGGACATCCGGTTCCACAGCTTGTAAAGGTTGTCCCTCTCGTCGCTGGCGAACTCGGCGATGCTGACAGCGTCCACGCCCGGTGCACCCTTGTTGGCCCGGACCTTCTCCCACGCCTCGTAAACGAGGCGCTTGGGGATCTCAAACGATTTCACTTTCGGCTTTGGCCTCTCCGTCGGCTCCTCCCCAGAAGGGTTGGCCTCCAGTCGACCTTGGTCTGCCCGGCCCCTTGGCTCCAGCCCCATTACAGGGCCTTCATCGCTACTACGAGCCGGCCCGCCCCTGTGCCCCGCATCGGTACTCTGCCCCTTGCGGTTTCTGCCGCTTGGGGGTCTCCCTCTCGCCGGCCGGGTGGCTGAACAAGCCTATGTGAACGGCCGAATCGGTATCGGGACGACAGGTTCTCCTGTTCCATACCAGCGCCTGCAACGAGCTCACGCCACCTATACACCGGGCACCGCCAGGACAACACACAGGTCGCCTCCTGACTCCGAGAGCGCCACTCGGCGCTCGCTCCTCCCGGGGACCCTGAACCGCCCCGGTTCTGATGCCGCCGTTCTATTCTTTCGATGCGTCAGCAGTGGTTCACACATGTTCGTCTTCTCGTCGCACACCTGACCCGCTCTTGTCGGGCCTTTTCCGCAACGCTCACCACCCCGGCTCTTGACCGACGCAGCTTGCGGTGGTTTGGGCTCCCCGCCTGCACGGCGAGCCCGGAGGGTCAACCTCCATCACTGGCACAGCACGGTTCGTGCTGGCGATCTACTCCATCACCATCACTCCCCTTTCAGGACACACTTCAGGTCGAAGTAGCTAGGGAAACCGACGACTGTGGCATCGCGCGGCGTACAGCGATTTTCCGCATCTCAAGCGCGCGACTAGCCTCGAAAGCGCGTGCGCGCGTAAATCTATGGACACTCGACAGGCCGCCAATGAAGTCGCTCCCGGATCGAGCGCCCCAACGAGACTGCGCGCCGACGCACCGCTCCTCGATGGCTATCTGAGCTACCTCGAGTCCGACGCGACCCCCTTCATCACCCCTGGCCACAAGGGCCGCGGATCCAAGCTGGACGCGGACCTCGGCACGGTGCTCGCAGGCGACGTCCCCCTCTACGGCGGCGTCGACACCGTCAAGTCGGCACACGGCCTGCTCGCGGAAGCCGAAAGGCGCTCTGCACGCTGGTTCGGCGCCGACTGGTGCCGTTACTCGACGGGAGGCTCAACGCACTGCAACCAGGCGCTCTGCCTCGCCATCGGCAAGCCGGGCGACAAGGTCGTCGTGACGCGCTCGCTCCACCGGTCCCTGCTCCTCGGCATGGTGCTGGCGGACCTGGAGCCGTGTTGGTTGCCGACGGCGATCGACGAGGCAACAGGCATGCCCTTAGGTGTAGCCGTCGAAGACGTCGAAGCGACGCTCGCGGCCAATCCCGACGCCCGCGCCGTGCTCATCACCGAGCCGGACTACCTCGGCACCCTCTCTGACGTTGAACGCATCATCGAGGTCGCCCATCGTCGCGACGTGCCGGTCATAGTGGACCAGGCCTGGGGAGCACACTTCGGCCACCACCCTGAACTGCCCCCGCATGCCATGGCCCTCGGAGCCGATGCGATGGTGACGAGCATCCACAAGCTCCTGCCCGGTTACACCCAGGCGAGCCTGGTGTGCGCCCGCACCGAGCGCTTTGACCGTGACCGCCTGGAGCGGGGGTTCGAGGCAAGCCACACGACGAGCTCCGCCGGATCGGTATTGGCGAGCATCGACGCGTGCCGCGCGCTCATGGAGGCTCGAGGTCCCGAGCTGGTGGAACCGGCCCTTCGCGCAGTCAGGGCCGTTCGTCAACGCCTGCGTGACGAGATCGCGGGGTTGGTGGTGCCGGACGAGCGGTCCTTCGAGCCGGGCCGCTTCGACCCGATGCGACTCGTCCTGCTGCTCTCGCGCGTGGGCGCCAACGGTATCGAGGTCGAGCGCATGCTCGTGGACCAGGCGATCCCATTGGAGCTGGTCGACCGTGACACGATCGTCGCGATAGTGACCATCGCCGACGACGAAGGCACGCTCAACGAGCTCTTCAAGGCCCTCGTCCCCGCGATTCGCGCGACGTCGGGGCCTCCACGCTCGCCCTCGGTCGCTGTGAGCTGGCACGTACAGCCGGTCAAGGCGATGAGCCCGCGGGCGGCCTTCTTCGCGGCTCACGAATCGGTCGCCGCGGACCTTGCCGTCGGGCGCATCTCCGCTGAACTGATCGCTCCCTACCCGCCGGGAATCCCCGTGCTGGCTCCTGGCGAGCTCGTCACCGAGAGGCTTCTCGCCGACCTGCGCAAGGTGGCCGATCACGGTGTGCGCGTCGCATACGCGGCCGACCCCACTCTGTCGACGATCGAGGTCGTGCGAACCTGACTCGTGGCCCTTGCCGCGAAGCCGTTCAACCGCCCTGCCCCGCGCCGGGCAGCGCGGCCCCACAGATCCCGGCGCAAGCCGCGAGCAGCTCGTCTTGGAACCGGTCGTCGTGCATGGAGCCGTGCGCCTCGCTCCGGTGCTGGTGATAGAAGAAGGCGCCTGACACAAGGGCATCGGGGTCGTCGGAAACAGCCAGCCACGCCTGGGTGACCGAACCCTGGGCGAGGTCGTCGGGCGCGCCCGGACCCCCCATCTTGGTGGCCACCCAGCCGGGATCGACGGCGTTGGACAGGACATCGGGGTATCGGCGCGCGACGGCCGCGGCGAGCACGGCGACAAAGAGCTTGCTGTCGGAGTACGCCTGCGGTCCACTCCAACGGCGACGCTCCCACTGCAGGTCGTCCAGCCGCGCGTTCCCGCCTCGGTGCATGCCGGAGCTGAGATACACCAGTCGGCGCGGCATCTCGATCTCGGAGGTGAGGAGGTAGGGCGCCAGGACGTTGACCGCAAAGACGTGGCTCATGCCGTCCGAGGTCATGATCGGGCGAGATTCGCTGGATCCGACGGCTGCGTTGTGGATAACGGCGTCGAATCGGCCCAGCGCATTGGCCGCCTCGACGACCTGACGCATGCCGGCGATGGTCGTGAAGTCTCCGACGAGGACGTCTACCGCCTCGGGCAGTGCCGCGAGCGCATCAGAGGCCCGGGCTCGGTTGCGGGCGTGCAGCACGACATCGTGATGCTGGTGTGCGAGCAGCCGCGCGGCACCAAGGCCGAGGCCGTCCGACGATCCGGTGATCAGTACGCGTGACATTGGGCGCCTTTCGCTATAGGTCTCCAGCTGGTCCGGTCCCGGCTCACAGGCCGGCCACAAGCGGTGCGAGGACTTCGAGCGCCCCGGCGTCGATTCCCCCTTTTTGAGAAAGCGGCTGCAAACAGACATGGTCCGCGCCGGCCTCGAGATGGGCGCGCACTCGAGCCACCACTTCGCCCGGCGTCCCGTGAATGACGAGGGCGTCGACGAGCCGGTCGCTCCCCTGCCCGGCCAGGTCCTCTTCGTCATAGCCGAGGCGCTCAAGGTTCGCCCTGTAGTTGGGCAGGCGCAGATAGCGCTCGAGGTAGGTCTTCGCTATGACGCGCGCCCGGTTGGGTTCGTCCTCGAGGACGAGCGCCTGCTCGGGCGCCAAGAGAGGTGATTCTCCAAGCACGCGGCGGGCTTCCTCGGTGTGCACGGGCGAGGTCAGGTAGGGGTGCGCCCCCTCGGCCCGGTCGCGGGCAAGCTCGAGCATCCGCCGGCCCAAGGCTGCCAGCACCCTGGGCGGCGGGGACGAGCCCCCGTCCGTCCCGCGCTCCATCTCGGCGTCGTCGAGGCCGGTGAGAAAGCGGGTCATAGCCTCGAGAGGGCGCTCGTAGCGGCGACCGAGCTGTTGAACTGCAGGCGCATGGCTCACCCCGAGGCCGAGCACGAACCGGCCCGGATGAGCCGCCTCGAGTGTCGCGACCCGCCGGGCGAGTGCCAACGGCTCCCAAGCCCAGATGCTCGTGATCCCGGTCGCCACGACAAGCCGGCCCGATCCGCAAAGTGCCCGATCGAGCAGGTCGAACGACTTTGGGCCAGGGTTGCTGCCTCCTACCCAGAGCGCGCCGTAGCCGAGGTGCTCCACCCAGGCGGCGAAGCCACCAGGATCCTGCTCGAGCGCTCCAGGACCTACCCATACCCCAACCCGGCCAATGCACTGCCTCCAACCGTCGGCACCGGCTCCGGGGCTGCTCATCGTTTCGCCTCCGTCTTGTTGGCTCTGCACCCTTTCTATCGCGGGCGCGTGATCGCACAACTCGCGTGGTCCCCCTGACGAGCCGGCGCGCGATGTCGCAGCCATGAGCAGGCCGTTCGAGGCAGCAAGCCAGAGCGGCGGCAGATCTCCTTTGTCACCTACTGCCGAGCCGAATTCGCCCGCCTGTGGTGTACTGGCTTGTTGGGACGGGTCAACCTCGACGGGGCACGCAGGAGTGCCGCCACCGGCCCTGGAGGCAGCTGTGAGAATTGGCATCATCGGTGCCGGCAATATCGGAAGCGCGCTCACACGAGGCTTCACAGCGCTCGGCCATGAGGTGTCGGTGGCCAACTCGCGTGGCCCTGAGACACTTGTCGACCTCGCGGCCGCCACGGGTGCTTCGGCGGTGACCGTCGGCGACGCAGCCAACGGCGCCGACGTCGTGATCGTGACGATCCCCGAGAAGAGTGTCCCTGATCTCCCGGCCGGGTTCCTGGATGGGGCGGCCCAGGCTGCGGTGGTCATCGACACGGGCAACTACTACCCGCAACGGGACGGCCGAATCGAGGCGATAGAGAACGGCATGACCGAGAGTCGCTGGGTCTCCCGGCAGATCGGACATCCACTTGTCAAGGCGTTCAACAACATCCAGGCCCAGCACCTCGCCGAGCTGGGGCGGCCGCCGCGCACCCCTGGGCGCATCGCCCTGCCGGTCGCAGGGGACGACGAGGCGTCCAAAGCGGTCGTGATGGGCCTCGTGGACGAACTCGGCTTCGACCCCATCGACGCCGGCAGCCTGGACGAGTCGTGGCGGCAGCAACCTGGCAGCCCTGTCTACGCCCGTGACTACGACGCCGACGGCGTTCGACGCGCCCTGGCCGAGGCAACCCCGGAGCGCGGCCCGGACTTCCGGCACGCTTGACATGGCCGGCAGGTGGCGCCCGGAGCTCGCCGGCTGGCTCGGCACCGTCGCAGGGCTCCTGACGGGTCGGCGCTCGAAATGGGCAGTGGTGTTCATCGGTCTCGCCGTGGCCGGCGTCTTCGGTCCCCTCGGGGGCAAGCAAGACATCACGACCGATCCCACGGCCTTCCTGCCCTCCAGTGCCCAGTCGACCAGGGTCGTCCAGCTGCAGGCCGACTTCAAGTCCGGGCAGGTCAACCCGGCCATCGTCGTCTACGCCTCCACGGCGCCGCTCAGCGCTGCCGCCAAGGCCAGGGTTAGCGCCGACCGCGCCGCATTCGAGAAGTTCGCCGACGGCGGCTTCGTGCCACCTGTCGAGTACTCCGTAGATGGCAAGGCGGCGCTGCTTGTCGTACCCCTCCGCTCGAGCCTGCCCCAGTCCCGCTTCAGCCGGGATGTGGATCAGTTGCGTCACCTGGCCCAGTCCCACCTCCCCGCCGGTGTGCGAGCTGAAGTCGGTGGGCCTGCCGGTTTCGTCGTCGATCTCGTGAACGCCTTCTCCGGCATAAACACCAAGCTCCTCTTCGCCACAATCCTTGTAGTCGCCCTGATACTCATCCTCACCTACCGCAGCCCATGGCTCTGGCTCGTGCCGCTCGGGGTGATAGGGATCGCCGACCAGACGGCGAGTGCCATCGTCTATCTGCTCGCCGCTCACGCCGGGTTGGTAGTGAACGGGGAAAGTGACGGGATCTTGCGCGTCCTGGTGTTCGGCGCCGGCACTGACTACGCCCTTCTGCTCATCTCCCGCTATCGCGAGGAGATGCGCGAGAACGAGGACCGTCACCTCGCCATGCGCAAGGCTCTCATAGGCGCGAGTCCGGCCATAGTGGCCAGTGCGGCGACGGTCACGATCAGCCTGCTGGTGCTCGGGATGGTCTCGACGCTCAACAACAACCGGAGCCTCGGGATCGTCGGCGCCATCGGCATCGCGACCGCGGTGCTCTTCAGCCTGCTGCTGCTCCCTGCAGTGCTCGTCCTGTTCGGTCGGCGCCTCTTCTGGCCCTTCGTCCCCAAGCTCGGGGAGCCTGACCCCACTCGGACCGGTTTCTGGAGCAAGGTGGGAACGCGAGTGTCGCGGGCGCCACGCCTGGTCGCCGCCGGCTGCGTCGTGATCCTCGTCGGCCTCGCGTCGGGACTGTTCTCCCTCCACACCGGGCTCAACCAGAGCCAACAGTTCCGCACGCAGGTGCCCTCCGCGAAAGCCCAGTCGCTCATCAGCGCGCACTTTCCGGCAGGTTCGGCGGCACCGGTCTACGTGGTGGCCAAGTCGGACACGCTTCAGGCGGTGCTCGAGGTGGTGCGGGCCGATCGCGGGGTCACTGCTGTCTCTCTCACCGGTCAGGGCCGGTCGCTCGTGCAACTGACCGCCACATTGGGCGCGGCACCCGACTCGAACGCGAGCTACGGCACGATCGACAGCCTGCGCGAACGCCTGGCCGCGGTCACCGGCTCCCACGCGCTCGTGGGAGGATCGGTAGCCACCGATCTCGACACCAACAACGCCGCCAGACACGACATCAAGGTCGTCATCCCGGCCGTGTTGACTGTGGTCCTTCTCATCCTGATCCTGTTGTTGCAGTCGCTTCTCGGGCCGGTGATCCTCATCCTCACCGTGGTCGCCAGCTACCTCGCGACCCTCGGCGCCGCCAGTTTCGCCTTCTTTCACCTGTTCGGCTTTGCTGGCATCGACGCCAGCCTGCCGTTGCTCGGCTTCTTGTTCCTTGTCGCCTTCGGCGTCGACTACAACATCTTCTTGATCTCACGGGCGCGACAGGAATCAGGGGCAATCGGCGCCCGGCCCGGTGTCCTCGGCGCTCTGGCTCTGACGGGCGGGGTGATAACCAGTGCGGGCGTGGTGTTGGCGGCGACTTTCCTCGTCCTCGGGATCCTGCCTCTCCTGGAGCTGACCGAGATCGGTGTCCTGGTCGCGTTCGGCATCCTCCTCGACACCGTCCTCGTGCGCAGCATCCTGGTCCCCGCGTTGGCTTACGAGCTCGGCCACTGGTTCTGGTGGCCGGGAAGCCTTTTCCGCAGCCCTGTTCGGCCGGACCAGGCCGGTCAGGCGCCGTCAGGAAACCCACCCCGGTGCAGCACCATGGGATAGTGCGGCAGTATCTCGGGCTTGCGCACCGATGACCGCCATCCGTCCGGATACGGTCGCAACCCTTCGAACAGGCGTGATTGCTCTGCGGTATCGCCCCCGACCAGCTGCTCGAGTGACTCCCGGAGCTTCGAGATGAGGTCGTGACCGAAACGCACCTGCCACTGCTCTTCGGCCTCGCCGAGGATCCGGCGGCACTTGTCCTGGGCCTTGCGACCTTTCGCGGTGAGGCGGACCACCTTTCCCCGGCTGGCGGTCGGATCGGGTTCGACCACGACACAGCCGTGCCTGCGCAAGAGCCCCACCGACATTGCCGTCGCCTCCTTCGAGACGCCTGTCAAACGGGGAAGATCCCGGACGCGAACTCCCGTCTCGTCGAGGACTCTGAGCGCATTGGCACTTGTCGGCAGCGACACGTTCGACTGGCTTTCGAAGTCGATCGTGAACATGAGCAGCACCTTGGCGAGGAGTTCCGACAAATCCGGTCGAGCCCCCGCGCCAGCGCCCGGGACGGGCGGCAGCTTCCCGTTCCAACGCTCGCTTCCTGCGAACATCTGGATCGAGACGACTGGAAGGTATTGGGGAAGCACCAAGCCGGACTGGTCGACCAGTGACCGGAGCGACTCGCGAAGGCGGCTGATCTCGTCCTCGCCGAAGCGCTCACACCAGCGCTGCTCGATCTCGCCGGCCAACGGCCGAAATATCCTCTGAGCCTTCCGGCCGTAACGGGTTGGCCTGACGATGAGCGCCGAACGCACGGGGTCTGTTCGGTCGTCAAGGGGATCCGGCTCGACGACGACGTATCCCCACCTCTTCATGCCCGCCAGGTTCGTGATGGCGGCCAAGCCCGCCACTTCGCTCAACGGCACGCCGTCGGCGTCGATGAATTGCAGGAAATTGGCCCACATCGCCTGCGAGACGAGCCACGGACCCGGGGCTGCATCCGTCGCTTCACCACGTGTTGTCCTGTGCGCCATCCGGTGCTCGGACTCGTTGTCGAATTCGATCGTGAAACCAACCAGCACCTGCGACAAAAGGGCCGGCAATTCCAGGCGCGCTGCCACGACTCTCACTTCTCCTGCCCGGGCTCTAGGCGTCGGCAGGCGAGCGGAAAGGGCGGCACGGTCGAGTCACGCGGGGCGATGAACCGGCTCTCCACGATAGGTACCGAACGACCACCGGTTTCCTTCGGGGTCGCGCGCGGCAAAGTCCCGCGATCCGTAGTCGGTGTCGTGCAGACCGGCGATGATCTCAGCGCCGGCAGCCACGGCCCGGGCATGCAGCCCGTCAGGATCGTCGGTCACCACGTAGGCACCGAACGAACCCGGTTGAAGTGGCGCTGCGTCATCGTCGTCAGCGCGGACGCTGCCCATCATCAGACCCCCGCCGAGCGGCCAGGCCAGCTGCGCGTGGTCCACGCGATCGCCCTCGCCATAGACGACCACCTCGTCGAAGCCGAAAGCTTCGACGAGGAACCGGATCAGGCCACGGGCGTCGCGCGCCCGCAAGACGGGCCAGACCTGGGCGGGAGGAAGGATCTCACTCATGAGCTTCTACCCACCTCAACACACAGACTCGGGTGCCCGGGTCAAGAGTCCAGTTCCGGGATCTGCGTTGAGAGGCAAAAGGGGTGGCCGGCAGGATCGAGCATGACCAGATAGCGATCCGGCGCAGGTTGAGTCGCGGACCGCACGGCTCCGAGCTTGAGGGCCTCGGCCTCTGCCTCGCCCAGGTCCTCGATGGCAAGATCAAGGTGCACCTGCTTGGGAAGGCCGCCGTCGGGCCATGAAGGCGGTTCGTAGTCCGCCACGCGGGTCGCCGCGAGCCACAACCTGTCAGTCCTTACGGCCACGAAGTCGTCGCTCGAGTACGCGACCTCCCCTCCGAGCAGCGCGGCCCAGAAGAACCCGAGGACGGCCGGATCGGCACAGTCAAACGCGACAGAACCCAATCGAGCCACGGCCACAAGCCAAGGCTAACGAGACTGCGGCGGACGCTTGGCATTCTGCCGGGGACAGCACCTGTTTCGGCACGATGCCCGCCCTCGGATCGTCAATGAAGCTAGCGAAGATGACCTTCGATCACAGGCACGACGAGCGAGACGAGGTCGTCCCTGCTCGCCCGGACCACCGCGTCGACCTTCACCAAGTGGCGGAGCATGGCGATGCCGATCAGCTACGACGCGACGAGCGACGCCTGGAGATGGGCGTCGCCTGCCTCGATCAGAACCCCGGGAGGACTGAGCTGCCCGATCAGGAATTCGCACAGCGTCGTGGCTGCCCGCCCGTTCACAGAGAACGCACGAACCTCAAGACCGCGTCTCGGGTCTGCTCCTCTCGAGCATGGTCAGGTACCGGCCGACGATCAGCTCGCCGGCCCTGGCAGGCTCGAGGGTGTTGAGGCCGCTGAACTCCGCCGGCGGGCCGGGCCGGAGGTCACTTCGAGCGCGGCCTCGAACAACCCGTCTTTGGTGTCGAAGTACTGCTCGATTAGCCACTGGGTGGCCGGCTTCGGATTCCTTCAGTCAGCGCCCCGGGAGGGCTCCACGATCGGCGAGCCGCCATGCTTGCGGGTCTCAAGCGCCCGCCCCGCATGCTGCACGTCCGCACGTGTCAAGGCGAGGAACGCGACAAGGCAGAAGATGAGCACGGTCAGGGCCAACGCCACGTGTCCGTCGCCCCAACCGAGGCCGCCGACAGTGTGAGGCTTGCCCATCCAGTCGGCGAACGAGGCGCCGAGCGGTCGGGTGGCCACATAGGCGAACCAGAACGAGAAGATCGCGTTCCAATCGAAGAAGCGGTAGCCGATCGCGGGAACAGCGATCACGCCCGCGAAGACCAGGCCTGAAGTCAGATAGCCCAGGTGGAACGTCACGGCCGTGAGGTCCCCCACTGCCGTGCCCATGGCGAAGGTCGCCACGACCGAGGCCCAGTAGAAGGCCTCACGCCGGGGGGTGTCGACGGTGTGGATCGACATGGTCTTCTCGGTCTTCTGCCAGCTGACGAACACGGCCATGAGAACGACGCCGTAGAGGGCGCTCGACACCGCGTAAGGGACCGCGAATCGTACATGGAGCACATCGGCGGCCATTGTGCCGAATACGCCGACCATGACGACTCCCAGCCAGTAGGTCCACGCGACATAGCGGCGCATCGAGAACTGCAACAACAATGCAGCGACGAACCCGACGAACCCCACGGCGACGGCCAGTTCAGGGTTCAACCTGTGTACCAGGTAGTCGGAGGTCGATTCGCCCATCGCCGTCGAGAGTGCCTTTATCAGCCAGAAATAGACCGTGATCTCCGGCACCCGAAGTGCGCCACGAACCGTCAGCCTCGTTAGTAAGGTGCTCTCGGTCACGGCCACATCTTGCCGCCAAGTATGTCCCGTTCGGACGCGCGCTCTCGGCCGGCAAGCGGCGGCCGGCTGGCTCGCCCTCTTCCCAGCTGATCTTGGGGCGCTTGAATCTTGGGGCATCGGTCCCCAGGTCACGCGAGAGGACCGTCAACGGCTGCGACGGGAACCGGCGAGAGCCCGTCGTAGGCGTTCAGCTAGGCGTGCGCGCGGACAGACCTGCGGCCGGGTCTCACCGGTTCTGCAGAGCTCAGCCGCATTTGCCTCGACGAGTTCCTCGAACAATCGTCCGTCATCGCTTCGGGTCTGTGATGGTCAAGCGAAACAGGCGCGGCAAGCCCGCACACGACATCTGCTCCGAGGGCCCTCACCGGTCTCAGGCGGATCTGCGCCTTGGAGTACGGGCTCCGCACCACGCACCCTTTGGAGAGGGCGAGCGCGGATCGCCGAAATCACTTGCTTTCCACGCGTCGACGCTAGCGTCCGCGTAACCGGTCGATCTGGCGCCGGTCCCGTTTCGTGGGACGTCCTGTCGAAGGGTCGCGGACCAGTACCCGGGGCACGATCTCGCGTGGAGGAGGCGGAGGGCTGTGGTCGACGATGCACTCTGCCGCGATGGGGGCGCCGACACGTTTGTCGATCGCCCGGACAACCTCGAGCACTCGCTCCCGGTCGCCGATCCGGGCCGTGACCATGTCCCCAGGGCGCACCGTCGTAGAAGCCTTCGCACCCGCACCGTTCACCTTGACGTGCCCCGCGCGGCACAGCCCCGTCGATGACGCGCGCGTTGGTGCGGCACGCACTGCCCACAGCCATCGGTCGACTCTTGCGACCTCCACACCGAAAGCGTCCCACGCACAGGCCGCAAGCGCGGCAAAGTAGGAGGGCCATGTCCTCCGGAATCGATCTCGCCGCGCTGACCGGAAGTCCGGACCGCGCGCTGGATACGTTCCTCGCCTGGACGGCCGAGCGGGGCTTCACGCTCTATCCATCCCAGGAGGAGGCGCTGCTCGAGGTCTTCTCCGGTGCGCACGTGATCGTGAATACCCCTACTGGGTCGGGCAAGAGCCTGATCGCTCTCGGCGCCCACGTTGCGGCTTTGGCCGCTGGGTTGCGCTCGTTCTACACCGCGCCAGTAAAGGCGCTCGTGTCGGAGAAATTCTTCGCGCTCTGCTCCGATCTCGGTGCCGAGAACGTCGGCATGCTGACCGGAGACGCATCGATCAATCCCTCCGCCCCCATCGTGTGCGCCACCGCCGAGATCGTGGCGAACATGGCGCTGCGTACCGGGGTCGCAACCGACATCGACCAGGTCGTGATGGACGAGTTCCACTTCTACGGCGACCCGGACCGGGGCTGGGCGTGGCAGGTACCGCTCTTGGAACTGACGCGGGCGCAGTTCGTGCTCATGTCGGCCACGCTCGGCGATATGAGCACGATCGAACAGGGCCTGGTCCGCCGCACCGGCCGGCCGGTGTCGGTCGTGCGCTCGGCGACACGACCGGTCCCGCTCCGCTTCGAGTACCGCCGCACGCCGCTGCACGAGACGATCGAGTCGCTCCTCGCAGCCGACCAGGCACCGCTCTACGTGGTGTACTTCACCCAGGCGCAGGTGCTCACCGCGGCCCAGGCACTCACATCGGCCCAGGTGACAACACGTGCCGAGAGGGAGGCGATCGCGGCAGCGATCGCGACCTTCCGCTTCGCCCCAGGCTTCGGCCGCACGCTCGCGCGCTTTCTCCATCACGGGATCGGCGTTCATCACGGCGGGATGCTCCCGAAGTACCGCCGCCTCGTGGAACGGCTCACGAAGGCCGGCCTGCTGCGTGTCGTCGTCGGGACCGACACGCTCGGCGTCGGGGTCAACCTGCCCTTGCGGACTGTCGTGTTATCGGGACTCGCGAAGTACGACGGATCGATATCGCGGATTCTGAGCGCCCGCGAGCTGCATCAGATCGCGGGGCGCGCCGGACGCGCCGGCTACGACTCCTCGGGTCTCGTCGTCGCGCAGGCACCCGACCACGTCATCGAGAACGAGCAGGCGGCCAAGAAGGTTGCGGGCGATCCTCGGCGGACGCGCAAGCTCGTCAAGTCGAAGCCCCCGAGGGGCTTCGTCGCCTGGGACGAGGCTGTGTTCGACAAGCTCGTCGCCTCTGCGCCAGAGCCCCTCGTGTCCCAGCTCAAGATCAGCCACGCGACCCTGCTCAACGTGCTCGACCGCCCGGGTGATGGCTGCGCTGCGCTGGCAAAGCTCGTCCGGGACAACGACGAGCCGCGCGCGGCCCAACGCCGTCTCGTCCACCAGGCCATCGCGATCTACCGCTCGCTCATCGCCGCCGGGGCACTCGAACGTCTCGCGACACCGGACGAGCAGGGCCGCCGGGTCCGGGTCACGAGCGATCTACAGGACGACTTCGCCCTCGACAGCCCACTCAGCCCGTTCGTCCTGGAGGCTGTCCCCCATCTCGAGGGATCCTCGCCGACGTGGTCGCTCGACGTGATGAGCATCGTGGAGTCGACGCTCGCGAATCCCGGCCCCGTGCTCATGGCTCAGCTCGACCGCGTGAAGTCCGAAGCCCTCGCGGCACTGAAGACCGCAGGGGTCGAGTACGAGGAGCGGATCGAAGCCCTCGACAAGCTCGAGTACCCAAAGCCCCTCCGTGACTTCACCTACGACCTGTTCGACACCTACCGGCTCGAGCATCCCTGGGCCGCCGACTTCAACATCCAGCCGAAGTCGGTCGCCCGCGACCTTTACGAACAGGCAATGACGTTCTCGGAGTACGTAGCCCACTACGGCCTGACACGTTCAGAAGGCCTCGTGCTGCGCTACTTGTCCGATGTCTACAAAGGGCTCATCCGTAACGTCCCGGAGGAGCTCAAGACCGAGGAGCTCCGCGACCTCACCGAGTGGCTCGGCGAGCTCGTCCGCCAGGTCGACTCGAGCCTGATCGACGAGTGGCAGCACCTCGCCGCAGCAGCGGCGAGCTCGTCGCTCGAGGAGGCCGTCGCCGAGATCGGCATGGAGCTGCGCGAGGGCGATGCCGAACCGCCGCCGGTCACGTCCAATGTTCGGGCTTTCAAGGTGATGGTGCGCAACGCCGCTTTCCGCAGGGTGGAGCTCGCCGCCCGTCGCGATCTCGCCGGCCTTGTCGAAGGGGAGATAGCGGGCGGCTTGGACGAATCCGGCTGGTCCGATGCGCTCGCGCAGTATTTTTCCGCCCATTCGAGTATCGGAACGGGACCTGACGCCCGTGCCGCGTCATGGTTCGGACTCACAGAGCAGTCGGGGCGATGGCAGGTGCGTCAGGTTCTCGACGACCCGGAGGGATGGCACGATTCCGCAATCGTCGCCGAAGTGGACCTCGCGGCTTCCGACGAGGCCGGATCACCGGCGTGGCGGACACTGCATCTCGGGCACGGTTGATCTGGTCGGGCGCACACCCGCGGCCTGTGCCTGTCGCGGCACTCCCGCGACGAATCAGTCCCCTCGGTTCCAGAAACAGTGATCGAGGTTTCCGCGTTCGGGACCCACGCGGCCGCGCCGGGAAGACTGGGCACTCCGGTCGGCCGTCAATGGATCCACTCACTCTTGCCCGCAGGAACTGATGGTCTGGGACCTGTCCGTTCGTTGCGGATGCGATCGCTCGGCGATGGCGGGAGGCCTACTTGGCCCAGGGCAGCTTCTCACCCGAGCTTCGGAAAAGACCGAATGCCGCGACGACTTGCACCACGCCGGCGATGATTGTCAGATAGATGCCGATACGCGGGCCGTAGCTGAAGCCAGTGATTCCGGCGTGGCCACTGGGAAGAGTTATCCATCGAAGGATGACTATCAAAGTCCCCAGTACGGCAGCCCCCAACACGACCACGGCCGGGGTGACGGGCACCTTGCCCAAGTTGACTTCGGACCGGTGCAGCGCCAGGTACACGCCGGCGGCGATGATGAGCAAGCCGCCAAGCCAGCCGTAGCTCGTGCTCCAGCCACTAACCGAAGCGCTGTAGAAGCCGTAGGAAGCCCCATACCAAGGCAAGAAGAGACAAATGAAGCTGACACCGGCCGCGCCAACCACGGCCCAGTCGATCTTCGAAAAGTGCTTGGCGTCGAAATTCGCCATCAGACTCCACCTCCTGATCGCTTTCCACGTTGAGCGACACCGTCGCGCCCGTGGTAACTACCAATATGACTGGCACCGCCCGGAGCGCGCCGATGTGCTCGGCCCCTCCTGATACGTGCAGGACACTACTAGTCGGATCTGGCCTTGGCTATGTATTTCTGCTTGCGGCTCGCTCATTGCCCTTGCGGCTTCTCGGCGCGATCCGACAGTGCAGAGGCGACCCGATTTGGGTCCTAAACCGCCGGACTCGTCTGTCAACCGAAGGAATTCAGGTCGCGACTCAATATGTCGCAGCGTCGTTGGAACCTTGATCAGGGGGGCCGGCAACGACCGCGAGGGCCGAGCCGTCGGCACTGCGCTGCATCGCCTCGTCCAAGATGGACGCTGTCGCGGTTGCCCCGAATCGCGTGACGCCGAGAGCGACGAGCTCGAGCAGACGGGCCAGTGTGCGGACCCCACCCGCAGCCTTTATCTGTACTTTTGGCGACGTCGCCCCAGCCATCAGCAGGAGGTCGTGCACAGTCGCACCTGCCGGAGCAAAGCCGGTCGAAGTCTTGATGAACTCGGCGCCGGAGCGTTCGCCTATCTGACTGCCCTCAACGATCTGTTCGTCGCTCAGGTAGGCGTTCTCGAGGATCACCTTCACCAACCCCTGCGCGGAATGGGTGGCCTGGACTACCTGAGAGACCTCGTCCTCCACATACTCGGGCTGCCCGCTGCGAAGTTTCCCGATGTTGATGACCATGTCGATTTCCCGTGCGCCGTCATCGAGCGCCCGGCGGGTCTCGAAGAGCTTGCTCTCCGTCGTCGAATTCCCGTGTGGGAAGCCCACAACCGTTCCGACGACCACACTGGACCCTGTGAGCAGATGTTCGGCCAGCGCGACGTCGGCCGGCTTGACGCAAACCGACCACGTCCCGTATTGCTCGGCAAGCGCGCAGCCGCTGGTGACGTCGTAATCGGTGAGCTCGGGGCGCAGGAGAGAGTGGTCTATGAGCGCGGCTATTTCGCGCACCGTTAGCGTCGCCGGGATGACCCTGGCTGCTGTGCTCATTGAAGAGGGTCCTTTCAGGCGTGGGGATTCAGACACAGCGGTTCGAAACAACTGTTGCCCGCTCACATACACTAACCCGAGCACCCGCCGATCGTTCAGCCCATTTCCTTGCGCAACCACGAGATCGTGACGCGAAGGGCGCGAGAAGTTCAGCTTCCTGAGCCCGATGGACCGTGTCGGAGCCAACTATTGCAAAATGCACGGGCTCTCTCAGGCTGGCTTCTACCTGCAACAGTCTTCTGAAAGCGGGATTCAAGACAGAAGGACGGTCAGAGAAAAGAGTCCAGGTGAGCGGTGGAGCCACTCGTCCAAGTGGTCTCGGGTCAGACGGGCACCGGAGCTCGCTGCCTCGGGAATCGTCCGGCCTGCTCACAACACGGACCTCGTGCTCGTTGAGTGGTCCGCCTGGCTGCCGACGCCGGGACCCGCGTACGTCATCGCGCTACATTCCAGACATCTGCGCCGTCCCGAATTTGCGAGGCCGGTTGTCGGAGCATTCGATAACCGAATGTCTCGAGAGAGGATGGAGGCCCGTGTTCGTTGATCTGCCGCTCGCTGAGCTTCAAACCTATCTACCTGATGTCGACGAGCCTGCCGATTTCGACGAGTTCTGGACACGCGAGGTCGATGACGCGCGCTCTTGTGACCTGAGCGCAGAATTCACGCCCGCGAAGACCGACATCCGCCACGCCGAGGTCCTCGACGTGACCTTTGCCGGCCATGGGGGCGATCCCATCAAGGCGTGGCTGCTGATCCCGCACGAGCTTGGCGCAGGAGAGGCCATGGTGGTCGAGTACATCGGCTACGGCGGTGGACGCGGCGATCCTCTGGACTGGCTCGTCTGGAGCAGCGCCGGCTATCCGCACCTCATCATGGACTCGCGCGGCCAAGGCGGCGCTTGGCGAAGCGCCGATACGACCGACCTGGGCGACGGCGGGCAGCCGAGCAGCCCTGGCTTCATGACAAGGGGCATCGGCGATCCCCGAAGCTATTACTTCACCCGCCTGTTCATCGACACCGTCCGGGCCGTTGACGCCGTCAGGCGTCACCCCGACCTTGCCGGCCTACGCATTGCCACCACCGGAATGAGCCAGGGTGGAGGACTCGCGCTCGCAGCTGCGCATCTCGCAGAGGGTGTGGTTGCGACAATGCCGGACGTCCCGTTCCTCGCCCATCCCCGTCGGGCTGCCGAGATCACCGCTAGCTTGCCCTATGGAGAGCTCGCCCAGTATTGCCGGGTCAACCACGACGAGATCGAACAGGTCTTCCGCACGATCTCGTATATCGATGTTGTCAACCATGCCAAGCGCACGGCAGTCCCAGCGCTGTTCTCGGTCGGCCTCCTCGACGACATCACGCCCGCATCAACCGTTTTTGCTGCGTTCAACCACTATGCAGGTCCCAAGGAGATCGCCGTCTACCCATTCAGCGCCCACGAGGGCGGAGGTACTACTCATACCCGCAAGAAGCTCGACTTCCTGGCCGCTGTCCTGGGTGGGTAGCGCAAAACGATAGATGGCGCGAACGCCCTATCGAAATCTTGCAACGGTTTCGCGAGCCCCTTGTGCGGCCTTTGCAAGAGCACTATGGTCCCGTTCCTCGGGCCTGTGCTTGAGCAAAGTTCGTTGTCACAGGCGACCGGCCTGGTGCAGGGGGGCGTTTTGCGTGCGGTCAAAACAGGTACCCCGTAGCCCATCCCCCGCCTCTCCTTGCCGACGCTCGAGAGCCCGGCCGCAGACTGGGCCTGTCGCGTGATGTCGGCAGCTCATGACCGAGTGGCTGATCGAAGGCTCGCTTTCACGTCTCGTGCAGGGCTGGCTACATCGCACGAGACGCGGCGGAGGACACAGTTCGGCGGACCCAAGCTCGGAGGATCGATTGTGAATTCAAAGGAGGAGCGGCATGTCAGGCAACCGGGCAGTGACCTACATCGAGCCGGGCAAGGTCGAGGTCCACGACATCGCCTATCCGAAACTCGAGCTCCAGGACGGGCCGGGGGTGAATCCAGCGAACGTCGGACGCAAATGCAACCACGGCGTGATTCTGAAAGTCGTCGCGACGAACATATGTGGAAGCGATCAGCACATGGTGCGCGGCCGCACGACGGCGCCCCCTGGCCTCGTGCTCGGCCACGAGATACTGGGGGAGGTCATCGAAACCGGATCCGACGTGGAGTTCATCAAGCTCGGCGACCTCTGCTCGGTACCGTTCAACATCGCGTGTGGCCGCTGCCGTAACTGCAAGGAAGGCAAGACGGGCATCTGTCTCAACGTCAACCCGGACCGTCCCGGATCGGCGTACGGCTATGTCGACATGGGTGGTTGGGTAGGAGGTCAAGCAGAGTACGTGATGGCTCCTTACGCGGACTTCAATCTGTTGCGCTTCCCCGACCGGGAGTTGGCGATGGAGAAGATCCGTGACCTGACCATGTTGTCGGACATCTTTCCGACCGGTTTCCACGGTGCGGTCACCGCCGGGGTCAAGCCGGGATCGACCGTCTATGTCGCCGGAGCGGGGCCCGTCGGCTTGGCTGCGGCAGCCAGCGCCCAACTACTAGGCGCCGCGGTCGTCATCGTCGCTGATCTCATTCCAGAACGCCTCGCCCAAGCGCGCAGTTTCGGCTGCGAAACTATCGACATTTCCCGCGGCGACCCGAGAGATCAGATACCCGAGATCATCGGCGTTCCCGAGGTCGACTGCGGCATCGACGCAGTCGGCTTTGAAGCCCGAGGCCACGGTGGCGGAGCTACCAAAGAAGCACCTGCCACCGTCTTGAACTCACTGATGCAAGTTACGGCGGCCGGCGGCGCGCTCGGAATCCCCGGCCTGTACGTGACCGCGGATCCCGGTGGAGTCGACCAAGCAGCCCAGTCGGGTTCACTGTCACTCAGCCTGGGGACCGGGTGGGCCAAGTCACTGTCGTTCACCACCGGCCAGTGTCCCGTGATGCGATACAACCACGGGCTCATGATGGCCATCTTGAACGACCGTGTTCAGATCGCCAAGGCGGTCGCTGCCACAGTCATCACCCTCGACGAGGCACCGGGGGGATACTCGGACTTCGACAAGGGAGCGGCCCGCAAGTTCGTCATCGATCCCCACGGACTAGTCGGAGCCGACTGAGCTCGGCGGCATGTCGGCCCGTCTCATTGCCAGGCGTGAGATGGCCGGTTCAACTTCGGGTCTCGCCGAAGAGAGCACAACGGCGCGACCTCGTGTGCCCCTCTCCTGTCAGGGATCGCCCGTTCGTGGATGACCTCCTCGAAACAAAGGTCCGAGATATGCGAAGCTCCCTGCTTCACCCTGCGTCGATCGGGGCAACCGTGACACTGAGCGACGTGCTGCGCTCCTCGCCGGGCGCCAACACCGGCATTCGGCCTGCCGAACGATCAGCGCCGCGACCCAGCACCGAGCAATTAGCCGGCTCGATCGCGAGGGCGCCGATCGACTTGGCCCTGTGAATCCATTGGTGGAGCCTGGGCAAGGTACTGCGATCCCACTCCACGGTGAGTTCTACTCCGAGCCCCGGATTCTCAATCCGCGCCCGTCCCGGCGTCTCCTCGTCGAGGACATGTTCGAGCACCATTTCGGAGCAGTCAGGCGCGTCGAGCATCGGTGCAGACCAGTTGGAACTAGCAGAAGCGGAGACATCGTCACGCGGTAGACGAACTTGGGAGGGTATCTGAAGCAGAGCATCGCCTGACCAAAGGGGAGCTCCGAGGTTGACGTGATAGAGCCAGGGCGCCGGAGTTGACTGCGCGCCGAGGTTGGTAACGGTATCGCGAATGAGTATCTCGGCGGTCCCGGTCCTCGTCGTTATGCGACGTTGGCAGCGCAACTGCACACCGAGGGCGTCGATCTCAGAGATGACGCCGCTTATCTCGATCTCAAGGTCGCTCCCCCGCAGCTCACGTTGCCAGCGCAACTCACGGACAACCTGGTGGGAGAAACCTCCGTGGACCCCGTGTCCTTCGGAGCTGGCCCCTACATTCTGCATGCCGCACGTGACGACTAGACCGCCCCCGAACGCCTTGAGCCAGTCATCGTCGCGAGGCACCGGCAACGGCGGGGTTTCGCCGACCCGGCTGTGCCAGGCAAGCGGAATACAGCCGTACCAGGCGCTGGAGACATCGAGGCCACGGTCCGGTAGAAGGCGGAAGTGCAAACCGCCGTACATCCGAACTTCGATGTATCGCATCGAGTTTCGGCCGCCACTACCAGATAGTCCCTCGTGCACCTCGGCGAGTGTGTCGGGGCAGGTGACAAGCCCCTGGTCGAGCAGATCACGAGCCGTCGGAATGGCAACCACGAGCGATCAGCCTAGGCGGCGACCGGTCTGGATGACCGAACTTCGCTGAATGCTCAGCGCGAGCTCAAGACGTGCGCCGGCTCGACCAGCTGATCACTCGCCGGGAGAGACGGCCGGGACGGGCCCCAAACGCTTCGCACGCTTTGTTGGGACGCCTGGAGGGCGAGGAGAGTAGCCCCTCGAATAGGGGCGGTCCCACCAAGGGCTGAGCGTTCGATATTCAGTGTGGCACCAGCCTCGGGCAGCGCATGATCACGAAGCGACCCCACGAACCCGTCAAAAAGGTGTTCCCCCGCGTCGAGGAACCCACCGGAGATGATGACGGCGTCGGGGTTCACCAGGTTGACAAGCCATGAAGCAGCAGTGCCGAGCTCACTACCGACCTCGCGTAACAGACGGTTGACACGCGGATCGTCCGACTGGGCCAAGGCGCGCAGTTGGTGGCGAAGGGTGCCATCATGCACTGGACGGTGCCCGGCACGGCGCAGGACCGCGCTCGCCGAAACCAGGGTCTCAAGGCAGCCCCTGGCCCCGCAGTTACACGGCTCTTCTGCTCCAGGGAGCTTGCAGTGCCCGATCTCGCCGGCGAAACCTTGGACCCCGTGAAAGATGGACCCGTCGACCATAAGGGCGGCACCGACGCCGCTGTCCTCGTACAGCAAGACCGCGTTCGGCCACTTCTGAGCCGCGCCTTCTGTGTACTCGGCCGCCAATACGGCCTGCGCCACGTTGTGCACATAGATCGCGGCGCTGTCGTTGATCGCGCGCAGCCCTTCGCGGATGTTCACGTTCCTCCAACCGAGGTTGGGCGCGAGCACCAGAACGCCGGCCACGGGATCGACCAGTGCCGGCACGCACACTCCGATCGCGGTGACGCTACGCCTGTTCACAGAGTGCTTCGAGAACAGACGACCTGCTGCCTCCGCCACCGACGCGAGCATCGTCTCAGGCGATTCATGCGGGGTCACGACTTCGGCCTGGGCGACCTCGATGCCTATGGCATCAGCAAGGACCACTGTGGTGATCTCCACGCCGATGTGAACAGCCAGAACGTGATGTGACTGCTGGTTGAAGTCGAAGAGGACCGGTCGCCTTCCGCCACTGTGTGAGGCTTCGCCAACCCCTATCTCTCTCAGCACCCCTTCGGAGGCCAGCTCGTCAACGATCAGAGACACAGTGGGTTTGGCCAGCCTAGTGACGCGGGCGATGGTGGCTCGCGAAACGGGACCGGACTGTTGCACAAGGTTGACTACCACCCGCCGGTTCCGCTCCCGTAGCTCGGCACGGGCAAACGCTTGCGCTGGCTGTCTTACCATCTTGGGTGCCAGCCTACCCGAACTGTAGTTCAGATGAGGGTCTTGACAGCCCTGTTGGTTAGGTGTTGTACTTACAAACTATCGAAAAGGGCCCGGCTTTGGCTTGTGACTATCGAGGTCATTGGACCGGTGGCGTCCGGCGGGACGCGCCTTGACAGGGCACCGCCGTCCAAGCGAGAACTGATATGGACTCCCGCACAGTCGACTACTTGTTGGCTCCGGCGCCTCTCATGCGCCCAAGTGAAGTGGACCCGTACCTAAGCGTGGCACCTGCCCCGCTATCTGGGCACTTGGAGGTGATGACGCGGTCGGGTCGCAGACTGGACGCTGAGGTCACCGTTCCGGTACCGGGCGTCCTCCGGCTCCGGCTCGGCTCGGCCGAAGAGCTGGCCGCAACTCCCCGGCCGAGCTCGATCATCAATCCGGGGTTGGCGAACGAGCCAGCCGAGGTGACGAGTGTGCCCGGTGGCGTAGCCGTTTCCGGGTCAGGCAGGACGATGACCTGGGCTCCAGGCTTGAGCAACAGCGCCTATGGCTTTCCGTACCAGGTCGCCGACGGTGCGGACCAAGCAGAGCTGGGCTCGTCTGCGCTGCTCTCTGGACTGAGGGGCACGGGCTACCGGCACCTGTGGGAGCTTGCACATGACGAGGACATTTTCGGCGGCGGCGAGTCCTACCAGGGCCCGAACCTCAGAGGCCGGTTACGCCACGGGGTCAACGTAGAGACGCACGGAATCGTTGGCCTCGACCTTTCTTATCTCAACGTGTCGATGTTCTGGAGCAACCGGGGCTGGGGGGTTTTCGCTCATACGGGGGCGCCCTGGGTCGCCGACGTCGGTTCCACAGATGTCGGGACCATGGCCCTTGACATCGAAGGCCCCGTCCTTGACCTCTTCTTCTACTGGGGAAGCCCGGAAGAGATCCTTCAGGCGCATTGGCTGGTGACCGGAGCACCTCCCGTCCTGCCGACCTGGGCGCTCGGAATCTGGACCAGCCGCTGCTCTTACCTCAATGCCGGCGAAGTCAGCGACGTCCTTGACGGCTACAGAGACGCAGAATGCCCCGTCAGCGTCGTCCACATCGATTCCTGGCAGGCGGGCGACCTCCTGCAGGACTTGACCACGGCCTGGGAGGTTGACCGCGACCGTTGGCCCGTGGGCTGGAGCGCAGCCTCGAGACGTAGTGGTGTTCGCCTCTGCCTATGGCATAACCCTTACCTGCGCCTGGGCACAGCTGCCGGGGACGAGGCCTGCGCCGCTGGCCTGGTGTTGACCGACGGCCAAGGGCGCCCGGTGTTTACCAACGACATGCCCGACCGCCTGCTCGTCGATTTCACAAATCCCAAGGCGGTCGCGTGGTGGCACGAGCGTGTTCGTACCCTGGTGACCAGCGAGGGCGCGAGCGCGCTTAAGGCAGACTTTGGCGAGGAAGTGCCGCCACAAGCGGTCGCCTTCGACGGTCGCACCGGTTGGGAGATACGCAACGAGTATGCGGTGATGTACCAGCGCGAAACAGCTCTGGCCCTCGCCAGCCTCGATCTCGCCGACGGCTTTGCCATGTTCTGTCGCTCTGGCTCGGCCGGAGCTCAGCGTTACCCGTGCCACTGGGTGGGCGACTCCATTTCCACCTGGGCAGGGCTACAGGCAAGCTTCAGAGCATGCCTGTCGTTGTCGCTGTCTGGCTTCGCGTACGTGACCCACGACGTAGGGGGCTTCTGGTCGCCCGATAGTTACGAAGTCGCGCATGAGGCAGCAGCCCACAACAACCCTGACCTGTACCTGGCCGAGGTCGAGCCCGAGCTCTTCGTTCGCTGGGCTCAGTGGGGAGCCTTGTCGCCGCTGATGCGCTTCCATGGTTGCGGTCGGCGGGAGCCATGGGCGTACCCCGAGCCGTATGGCGCGGCCGCGGTACGCGCCTGCCAGTTGAGGGAGAGAGTGACGGCTTACCTGGAGATGACCTCGGCCGAGGTAGCGAGCCGCCGGTTGCCAATGATGCGACCGCTCCCATTGGTGCTTCCCGACCAACAAGAGGCTCGCCAAGCGGCCCACCTCGAGTATTTCCTCGGAGGCGACGTCCTGGTGGCGCCCGTCCTCGAGCCTGGAGGGCACCTCAGCGTCTGGGTGCCGCCGGGGGAATGGGCAGGCCTTGACGGCGCACCCGACCTTGCCGGACCGCGATGGGTGGACATGACCGTGAGCCTCGAAGCAATTCCGGCTTGGTCCCGCGAGGGAAAGGAGGTGCTCGCCTGAGCGCAGCCCAACTTCCGCTGTCGCCCTGGGGACCGTACGCCTGCACAACAGCAGCAGCAAGAGCCCCAGGACATCCGGCCGCCATTACTCACCGTTCACATAACAGGCAAGCTACAATCACATTACAGACAAGTTACAAATAGAAGGAGAGGAAGGCACGTACCATGAATCCACTCGTCACGGGGCGATCCCGTCACACACACACCAGCCGCGGGATTCGAACGGCGTTGGCCGTGTTCGCCGCAGCCGGTATCGCATGTGCGTCCGTCGCCGTCGGGGCAGCTGCCGCGGCTCCTAGGACAACCCGCTCATCGGCTTCCCCGATCGTCGTCTGGGTCGACTCGACCCGCGTTCCGATGATCAAGGCTTACGAGAAAGCCAATCCGACAGTCAAGATCGATCTCGTCATCTACAACGGCAACGCCAACGGCTCGGGTTACCTGCAGTCGAAGATCGCGCTGGACAACAGGGTCGGCGCCGGTTGGCCCGACATCGTGTTCTCTGAGGAGAACAATGACGCCTCCTCGCTCGCCAACGCCCAGTTCCACTACCCCGCGGCGCTCAGCAAAGGTCTCGTGTCAAAGTCCGTGCTCAACGGCTTCGCGAAGGGCACAATCGCCGGCTGCACGATCGACGGCACCGTCTACTGCCTGCGCAACGACCTCGCCCAGAATGTGCTCTGGTACAACAGCGCGCTCATGAAGAAGTTCGGCTACAAGGTGCCGACGACCTGGCAGCAGTACCAGGCGCTCGGGCAAACCGTTGCCAAGCAGCACCCCGGGTACATCATCGGAAGTGCGAACGACACCTGGACCGAGGAGATCTACCTCTGGGGCAGCGCGTGCCCGATGAACTACGTGACCGGACCGCTCACCGTTGACATCAACCTGGCTTCTTCGAAGTGCACGCGCATGGCCTCGTTGCTCGACTCGCTGGTCAAGGCCAAGTCGGTCAACGACACCGAGAGCGTCTTCTCCTCCTCGTTCGACACGACGTACGCGGTGACAAAGGCCAGCCCGCTCGGCCATGTCCTCATGATGCCCGGACCCTCTTGGTACGGAGCGGACCTCCTCGTTGCCTCGAACATCATCCCGAAGGGTGACATCGGTGCCGCAGATCCCTTGGCCTGGGCGGGTTCTCCGGCTGTGACCGGTGAAGTCGGAGGCGGGCTGTGGTTCATGTCCTCGCATTCGAAGAACAAGGCTGCGGTCGCCTCGATGCTCGTGTGGCTCTCGACCAGCGCAGGAAGCCAGGGCATCTCGGTCGGCTACCCCGCCTTTGTCGCCGACCAGACGAGCTGGATCGCCGGACAGCAGGCGAGCGGCGACTACGCCACTCAACTCGGCCCGGTCTTCGCAACCGCCGCCACTGAAGTCTGGCCCGACTGGGGACCGGTTCCCTACAGCACTGAGGCTGTCTGGGCCGACACGGTCACGCCGGCTCTGGTGGGTGGCGGGACGATCACCTCACAGCTTGCGAACTACGGCACGCAGTTGACGGACTTCGCCCAGAGCGACGGCTACACCGTCGTCACCAAGCCCTAACACGTGTCGGCTGTACCCGCGAAACTGGCCGCTTCCGACGGGCGCGAAAGCGCCCGCCGGGGCGGTCGGCCCCGGAAGAAAAGAGGCGTGTCGGGCTATATCTTCGTCTGCGCCTACGTCTTGTTGCTCTTCTGCTTCGGGGTCGCGCCGACCGGCTACGCGATCTACCTGGCGCTGTCTTCTTCCGGGGGCCATTTCGTCGGCTTCTCGAATTTCGTCTCCACCGGCAAGGACTTCCGCTTCGTCGCCGCCTTCGAGCACATCGGCGAGTACCTGTCCATATGGCTCGGTTCGCTCGTCGTCTTCGTCCTCGGCCTCGCCTTGATGCTGCACTCCATGGCCCGGCGGGTCAGCTCTGTGTTCCGCTTCATCTTCTATCTGCCGGGAGCACTCGCAGGAGCAGCGAGTGTGCTCGTGTGGCTCTTCATGCTCGACCCGAGCGTGAGCCCCCTGCACGTCCTTCTCTCAGCGTTCGGGCTCCATGTGCTGGGCCAGACCCTCTTGCCGAACCACCTCCCCATCGTCTTTGCCGTGATCGCGTTCTGGACCGGAGCCGGAGGGTGGATCGTCGTCACCTACGGAGCGCTCAACAACATTCCCTATGAGCTGTTGGAGGCAGCCGCTCTCGACGGGGCGAGTGCCTGGCAGACGGCGTTGCGGGTCAAGTTGCCGCTCATCAAGAAGTGGGTCGTGTACATGCTCATCCTTGCGTTCGCGGCGGGAACGCAATTGTTCGTCGAGCCCCAGCTCGTCAGCGAGGCGAGTCTCGGCCTGGTCAGCCAGACCTGGTCGCCGAACGAGCTCGCCTACTACCTCGCGTTCCAGAACGACAACTTCAACGGTGCCGCGGCGGTCTCGGTCGACCTGTTGATCGTCGGCCTGTTGGTCGCGGCGGTGCTGGTGTTCCGGACCAAACTGTTCGAGGTGGACTGAGGTGCGCTTCACCAAGCGGATATGGGTGCGCACCGCCTCGTTCATCGTCCTGCTCGCGTTCACCGCGTTCTTCTTCGTGCCGATCGTCTGGCTCTTGTTGGCGCCCACCAAGACCGACCACCAGCTCCTGGTCGACAACCCGTTCGCCATCGGCTCGTTCCACAACCTCGCCACTGCGTGGCGGCTCATGTTCGGCTTCGAGAACCACACGCTTTTGAGCTGGCTCGAGAACTCGGCGATCTACTCCTTCGGTGGGGTCGCCCTCGCCATCGTGTGTGCCATTCCGGCCGGTTACGGGCTCGCCCTGACAGAGTTCATCGGACGCAAGACCTTGTTAGGCATCACCCTGGTCGTGATGATCATGCCGTCGGCTGCGCTCGTGCTCCCCCTGTTCTTGGAGATCAACGCCGTCCATCTCGTTGGTTCGCCCTTCTCGGTGATACTTCCGTTCTCGTTCTTCCCCTTCGGGGTGTACCTCTGCTACATCTTCTACGCCTCTACCATCCCGAAGGACCTGCTCGCCGCGGCGCGCGTCGACGGCTGCAGCGAGTGGGACGTGTTCCGGCGCATCGCGCTTCCTCTTGCGCGCCCGGTCGTCGCGCTCGTCGCCTTCTTCGCCTTTGTCGCCGACTGGACCAACTTCTTTCTTCCCTTCGTGATGCTCTACAACAGCTCGTCCTACCCACTCACGGTCGGGTTGCAGGACCTGCTGGGAGCCACGCCGGCGTTCAACCCCGGGATCGGCAGTTCTGCGATACTCCGCCCGGAGCTGGCCATCGCGACCATCGTGACTATCGCCCCGGTGCTTGTCGTCTTCCTCTTCGCCCAACGCTCACTGGTGTCCGGCCTGCTCGCCGGGGCCACGAAGGGGTAAGTCATCCGTCCTGCCTGCGCGTGATGATCGCAGGGTCCCGCTCCCTCTGTGCTGGAGATGATCATTGTGACAGGTGCGCCTTGGACCTCTGGGCTTGCGCCGAAGGCCTCAGTCGACGGTTCGACGTACCTGGATCGCGGCCAGGGCTTTGTCGACATCGACGATGTCGCAGTGACTCAGGTGACCCACATATCCGGCTGAATTCCGAGCTGGCATGCCGATGGATTTGGGACAAGTGCCAGCCGGTAGGAGGTCGACCTCGCGATCTGGAGGATCTAGCTGTACTCCAGTTTTTGTGGATCGCGGAAGTTGGTGTCCCGCCAAGCTCTGAGCGCGCGTAGGCCGGCCTCGACATCATTGACGACAGCACCCTGATTGCCGACCGGCACTTCCCAGATCGAACCCAGGATCTCCTCGACTGAGCCGTCACTATCTAAGAGAGAGGGGTGAAGGACTGCCAGAGCCGCTGCGGCGCCAAGGGCGAAACGCCGCGGTTGGACGCCTTCAGCCAGCGCGAGCCGCATCGTACCGATCAGGCGATCATTCCAACCGAGCTTGCGCACCGTGTCGCGGGTCACCCGTTCGGTGGTATCGCGCAGGAGTGGGTTCATCATGCGCGCTATGAGGTCATCTACGTAGCGCCCATAGCCAACGCGAGTGAACAGAGGGTCAACACCGTTGTGTTTCTTGATGAGCGCCTCGCCTGACTCCTCTATGAAAGCCGCGCGGACGAGCGGAACCAAACCCGGCACGCTGCCGAGGTCCGAGACCCGGTCGATTCCGGCGAGCGCTCCCAGGTAGCCCGCAAGAGCGTGGCTTGCGTTGTGCCCGTAAAGCTTCGCCTCCTCGAACGGGAGGAGGTCCTCCTTCTCCTCGAACACCGTGATCGCCGGGGTGAACTCACCAGCGAAGGAGATCTTCGAGACGAGGATGCGGTTGAAAGCCTCCACCAGAACAGCGCGCGGAAGCTCGCTAGACAACGGCACCACGCTGTAATCGCGGATCTCTTGAGGATCGGAGACAACCTGGCTCATCTTGCCTATCACCGTGTTGAGGAAGCGCACACGAGCTGCGACCGCAGCGCGCTCAGCCCGGGGTACTTCCTCCAGCACCAGTTGCTCCAAAGTCTCTGCGGCATGGTTGTTGTTCTCTGCGGTGTAGACGACAGCTGGCGGGCCTGCCTGCCTGGCCTTGTCGCGCAAGCCGGCCGCGAGCAGACGGTGAACACTGCCCGGGCCGTCCGAGGCGTAGTACTGGACACTCGGCAACGCGGTGGCGATCTCGTCTGCGGTCGAGATCGCCGTTACGAGGAGCCGGCGATCGATGTCTGAGGCAACGTCGACAATCTCTACCGGGCCGACGGTGACTACTTCAACGCGGTCGGGGTGCGCGACGTTGACACAGAACTGCCCCCCGCTCCTTCGTATGGCCGCAACCAAATCCGACATGACCTCGGCCACAACCAGTCGACCGAACCTGCCGGTGGCAAGAGCTTCGGAGAGGAAGAGACCGGCCTGAATCGGCCCGAAACCAAAACCTACGAACGTGCGCGGATGGTCGAGTGTCACTGTTCCTGCGACGAGCTCAACTCGAGATAGCGCTGCTCGTCGCTTGCCCTCCACGACGCGACGCGAAGGATCTCGTTGGAACGGCGATGTGGGTACACAACCGCCTTGCCGTCGATCGCCCGGGTTTTGACGAGGTCGAGGAGCTCGGCCGCGTGGTCCAGGTCGCCGACACGAGCGATGTGCAGACCAGGGTCAATTCTGCTGGCTGCCATCAACTCGAGAGTGTGGGCGAGGTCCCAGACGGAACCCCCGCTCGAGCCGGTGAGGTTTGTCTCGTTGTAATGGACCGACGACGTGTCTACTTCGACGCGTGCCTCGGAGCGTTTGAGGCCAGCGAAGAGATTCACCACGCCTCCTCGCGCCACGAGTTGCTGTGCGGTCTCGATCGCACGGTGCGATGCCGCCGCAACGATCACGTCGTCGGCGCCCTGCTGCTCGCTGAACCCGGCGACGACGCTCATGACCTCCTCGGGGAGGCAGGCGACAAGAGCAATACCCATGAACGTAGCCCTCGCGCGGAACAGGATCTGGACCAGTCCGAGTCGGTCTGAATCAAGATCTGTGACCACGATGGCACCAGGGTTGTAGCCGAGGGCAAGCTCGACGTGCATACGGCCCATCGCGCCGGCACCTATGACGACGGTGACGCCACCCGGCTTCAGGCCCTTGAACGCAGATCGCGGCGATCGGCCCGTTTCCTGACGGAGATGCATGTGGTGGTCCTGGCTAGAGACCACGCACGAAAGGGGCTCGGCCATCGCAGCGTGCGCGTAGGGAAGCTCTGGGACCGGCACCGGGATCAGGCAGCCGGCGTCGATCACCTCCTCGGTCACGAGGATGTACTCAGCCAGATGCCCTTGCAGTGTGTAACCCACAGCGACCTTGCGGACCGCGGCCGCGCCGTTGAGGTAGCGCTCTCGATGATTGACAGGTGCGTGGTCGATGGCGGGCTGCACGACGAAGCGACTGCCGGGGAAGTAAACGTCCTGCAGTTCGTCACCGACCTCGACGATGGTCACCGAACCCTCATCGCCCAGGATGATCGGCCAACGGGCGGGGTCCCACCCGTAAAGGAACGGATGATCGGGTCCCTGCTCGATCAACTTGATCAGCGAGGTGCAGATCCCAGCGCAGTCCACTCGAGCGAGCATCTGGCGAGGACCAGGTCGAGGCGTCGGGACGCTCTCGACCCGAAGGTGCTCGAAGCCCACGCCGTCGAGCACGAGGGCACGCATTTGGTGAGGGATCTCTAGGTCAGGGCGCAAGACCGGACTCCTTGTGAGGTCGACCAACGGATGAGGTAAATCCGGGCTGTCGCGCGACAGCCCGGCATTGCTCGACTTGAGGCAGACGAGCGCCCATGGCTTCAGCTGCCCGGTGCCGTGACCGCGTAGCGCAGAGGTCGCTTGTCCCCCGCTACCTTGAGTGCCGCTGCCCGCGAGGCGATCATCGCGGCCTCTTCGGCCCCGGTTCCCGACAGGATGCCGTACAACAGGCCGGCGGTGGCGGCATCGCCGGCGCCCGTCGTCACGAGGGTGCTGCTGGCGGACGCGGGCAGGTAAAGCTCCCGATCTGCCCAGGTCTCGGCCTGGTTCGACAGACAACGTCCAGCACGAGACAAGCGATCTTGATCTGCGGTGAACAGGTGCATCCCCGACGCACCATTGGTCAGCAGGAGCACGGCGGCGCCCAGCCCCAACAGGTTCAGGCCTAGCTCCCGCACGTCTGAGAGTGACTTTGGACTCGCGACACCCAGTGCGCTCACGAGGTCGTCGACGCTTGGGGAGAGCACGTCCACCAAAGGCGTTGTCCGGTGGAGCAGGAGACGCCAGTCGACTTGGGCGGCCGGTGTGCCGGGCGCCACCGAGGAAAGGTCCAATGAGGTCGTGGCACCCGCCTCGTGTATTCGGGCCATGACCTCTCGTAGGCGGATGCCGCCGTCCGCGTACGTAAGCGGTAGGAGTGCAGGGTAGCCAAGGTGCACCAAGTCGACGCCGTCCGGCTGAACTCGGGATCCGTCGAAGTAGGCGTTGGCACCCACGTGGTGCCAGAAAGACCTGTCGGCTCCGGGGGGTTCGAAAACCAAAGAGTACGACGTCGTCAAGCCCGCTACTTGTCGGATGCCCCGACAGTCAGCGCCGAACGACGAGACAGCGCGGAGCACAGTCGATCCAAGCTCGTCATCACCTAGGTCAGCGACGAGCAGCACCTGCGCCCCGAGCGCCGCCAAGTCGCCGCCGGTGTTGGCGACTGAGCCGCCAGGCCGGATATCAAGCGGGCCCACTTCGATTATCGCTCCGGGGACAATGCGCTCGTCGCCGCCGAGTCTCGGCTGCAGGTCAGCGCAGATGTGCCCCGTGACCGCGGCGCGCCACATTTCTCTCAGCCGCCCCCGGTAGCTGGGACAGGCCCCCGTCGGCTCCATGAGCGCCGGACGCCGGCAAGTACGCGTCGCCGCCTTGGGTTGCTCGGGCGGCCGGGGTGGAAAGGCTGCATGCGTTCTCCTCGCATGGTGTAAATCGAGAGTTCTTGTTGGTTGCGCCGGAGGTCATTCTTGTCAGCTTCGGTGCACGATCGCTGAAGAGCAGGATGACATCACTGCCGAGAGTCGGATGTGATGCCATCCCTGTCGCTTGGCGTGTCCTACCCGACGCGGTGCTCAGCGCACTCCGAGAAGGTGCTCGAGGGCTAGCTGGTCGAGCCGCTCCACGTTGGTGGCCCGTTTTCCGGCCGCCTCGGCGTCGAAATCTTCGTAGGCACTGCGGTCACCGAGCAGGTCGGCGAGCGTTTCCCCCGGTGCGAGCGTGGGCCGCGAAAGCTCGGGCACACCGGCCGCAGCCATGGCTTCGGCTACCTCTGGGTCGGCACGCCACGCCCGCGCCTTAGCCTGCAAGATCAGGTACGTACGCATGCAGGCTGCGGCCGATACCCAGACCCCTTCGGAGTCCTCGGCCCGCAAAGGCTTGAAGTCGAAGTGCTTGGGGCCGTCGTAGCCGGCGACCTCGAGCAGGTCGACCAGGAAGAAGGCGCTCTTCACATCAGCGGCTCCGAACCGCAGGTCCTGGTCGTACTTGAGCCCGTGCTGCCCGTTGAGGTCGATGTGGAACAGCTTGTTCGACCAAAGCGCCTGGGCGTAGCCGTGCATGACGTTGAGGCCGGCCATGGTCTCGTGGCCCACCTCTGGGTTCAGGCCCACCATTTCTGGGTGTTCGAGCTCGTTGATAAAGGCCAGGGCGTGGCCGATCGTGGGGAGGAGGATGTCGCCCCGGGGCTCATTCGGCTTGGGCTCAATGGCAAAGCGC
>Ga0224559_1000325_pt1 | contig 33289 bp, 26 predicted proteins | sample 714S33034metaG_FD_180676 | JGI IMG/M metagenome (GOLD analysis project Ga0224559, IMG submission 180676) | Peat soil microbial communities from Stordalen Mire, Sweden - 717 S3 30-34 | ecosystem: Environmental > Terrestrial > Soil > Wetlands > Peat | place: Sweden: Norrbotten County, Stordalen... | reverse complement strand
CTCAAAAAAAATCCATTTGAATTAATCCAAAAAACACTCAAAAAGTTAACTACTTCAGCCTGTTCCATATATATAGAATTCTCTGGATCGCAGTAATATGACTGGTTATAGCAATCAGGACAACAGCCCAACCCAGGATGGAAAATCCTGCAATTGAATCCAAGTAGATAGAATTAGCGAAAGCAGCAAGCATTACAACTACAAGACGATCTGCCCTACCCATAAGTCCTCCATAATATCTTCCGAGATTGAGGGCTTGAGACTGAATACCAAGATAGCTAGTAAGGAGCACGCCTACAATTGCTGCAACCCCGATCTCCCAGTTTACATAACCTGCAAAAAATATGCTGCATATAATGAAGACATCTGAATAACGGTCTATAACGTGATCCAAAAAATCACCCCTTATGGTTGCCCTGTTGGATTTTCGTGCAATTACTCCATCAAGGGCATCAAAAATTGAGTTAAATATTACCATGATGCCTGCCAGCAAAATAAGTTCCTTCGATGCAGAAGAATAGTAAAAACTGATTCCTGCAAAAAAAGCACATATAAGGGAAGCTATGGAAACTGCATCAGGTGAGACCTCATATCTGATAAAAAAATCTGCAAGTGGTTCAATAACTTTTGAGGCAAAAGGTCTCAGGGTATTCAAAGCCATAGTATTTGAGATTCTTCCTTTAATTATATATCAGCGATAGAAAACTATCCAAAACCAGGTAACCAGTCTCATATCACATACCCGGTTAGATCTGCTTATTGATATTATTCTGTATTTTATCTGTTTTTGCATAGTTATGAGACTTGTTATTCTTTTCTGGGTTCTTGATGTATTGCAATCGTAGAATGCAGTAAATGATGAAAAAGTTTGTCTATCCCATAAAATTTTAAAAAGAATCATGATTTATACTTAAGCTGTGTGCATGATTGTCCACATAATCAATATAGATAATTTTACTTATTTCCTTTCCGAAGATGCAAGCTCATATAAATATTTAATTTTGCATGAATGCTCAAGCTGTGTTGTTACTATATAAGCATCTCTAAGAGTTTGCCCAATTGCAAAAGTTCCATGACCATACACGATAGCACCTCTACGTCTAGAAAGTGCATTTGCAAGATTATCTGCAAGCTTGCAGCTACCTATTCCACCTTCGACGATAGGAATATCTCCTAGGAAGTACTGCCCTTCGCTGTCTAAAGGCAGAATTATCCCTGCAGGGCCCTCAAGCAGAGATTCTACAACAGCATATTCACAGTGAGCGTGAATGATTGCAAGAGCTGGGGTCTGACGATAAATCTCTCTATGGACAACGGATTCAGATGATGCAATAATATCCAAAGACGAAGTATTCTGAATATCTACCTCAACGACCTTATTTCCTTTGATCTCATCAAGCGCAGCCCCAGTCCTGGTAATAAGCATTTTATCTACAGCTCTGAGACTGATGTTTCCGAAATTTGATTCGACAAGCTTATGTTCAACTAACTTGCGCCCGTATTTTGCGATTTTCTGCCACATCCTAAACAATGTATAGATAAAGAATACCATAAGAATGATGTGCATAATTTATAGAGAAAGGCAAAAGCAAAGAGAAGGGTGAGAGCTAAAACATCAACCTTTACTTCAGAAAGAGAAAACTGTCATAAAGTTTATCTGTGAGTATTGTATTTAGATAAGTCTGCAGTCAGTTGTAACTTGCCTCGTTGGCTCAGCCCGGTAGAGCGAGTGACTTGTAATCACTAGGTCGCGTGTTCGAATCACGCACGAGGCTTCTACTGTTACCTGTTCGGAGCCTATTTCCAGGAGTTTGTTTGCATGGGAATAGGCCTTTATCATAATTTGAGTGTTGAAAAGCGTCTAGAGTCATTAAAAGACGCCCAAATTTCTGACATGAATAAAAAGCTAATTTTTGACTTTGTAGATTGCTGTTTTTCCGAAGGATTGAGTAAACATCGAGTTTTTAAATATATCTCGATACTAAAAAGTATTGCTATACAAACTCAGCTTGATTTTGATAAAGTTGAAAAAAAGGATCTCTATATGTTTATTTCTAACCTTGGAAGATCCGATAGAAGTGAATGGGTTAAGCATGACTATAAAATTTCCCTGAAAAAATTCTACAATGGCATTGTAAGGAAGAGACGCCGGAACTTACTAAATGGATAAAAACGACGATGAAAAAAAGGAATCCGAAATTGCCTGAAGAGATGCCTACAGAGCCAGACGTTTTGAACTTAATCGAGAATGCTTATAGCATTAGGGATAAAGCCATTATAGCTCTCTTATGGGATATAGGAGCGAGAATTGGAGAAATCGGTATACTAAGCATTAAGCACATCAAATTTGACGAATATGGCACAATTGTTAATGTCAAAGGAAAGACTGGATATAGGCGAGTAAGGACTGTTTGGAGTGTAGAGTATCTGAAAGACTGGCTGGAAGTACATCCTGAGAAATATAACCACAAGGCACGTTTATGGGTAACTCTAGATACCGAAGAGGGTTCATTAAACCCTTTATATTATGATGCTATAAGAATGAAATTAAAACGTTTAGCAAAGAAATCAGGGATTAACATAAGGATTCACCCACATCTTTTTCGTCATTCTCGATGTACCTATATGGCTAACTACTTGACAGAGGCTCAAATGAATGATTACTTTGGATGGGGACAAGGTTCAGGTATGCCAAGTGTATATGTTCATTTATCAGGTCGTGATGTTGATGATGCTATTTTAAAGGCAAACGGAATTATTTGCAATGGCATGTCAAAAGCAAATATCCAAACAGGAGCCGAAAGCCCAAAGCTGGACATATCTTCAATAATAGAAGCAAAGGTTTGCAAATTGGTTGAGGCAAAAATTGCAGAGTTAATGGGGTCTCAATTTTCATAACTCAATCTTTTTCCTACAGGCAGTATCTTTTTGATATGCTGCGCTTACTTTGCATAATTATTAAGCATAACAGCTATCCATCGGCACTGCATTTGAGATGTCAATACATGGTGATTACGCTTGTGTGTAATTTTTCTATCGACGAAGCTAAGAATATACGTACTTGAAAGGTGATGTTGGCTCACAGGCCAATTGCCAATCTTAATTTCTGTTATCTAAATAAAGGCTCATTCTCAGCCTATTGGGATGATTTTTACGTGCAGTTCCTTAGGATTTTATCTATCTGAGCCACAAAAATGTCTTAAAAAGTCCCAAAATCGGTCTTTGATGCAGATTTCGCCATTCCCAGTACTTACTGCTACAGCTGTCATTAATAGTAAAAAACCAATTAGTACCAAAAGATGTAACCAACGGAAATTAAACCTAGGATTGTTAAAGGTATTTTTAGTAAAAGAAAATCCAACTAATGTTTATTTGCAATACTATGGGTACGGGTCCAATCTTTAAGCAAATGAACTATTATGAAAATCAAAAATCATAATGAATTGGTTTGAGAAATACTGTTGATGATGCACACACCAACAGTATCTAATTTACTGTATGAGGATTTGTTTGTCTGTTCGACAAAACAATATTCGCCTTATAACATTATAAACTTTGGTTAGTAGTCTGTTGTCTTTTAAATTTGATATAGCTTGCCCAGAAATGCTGCAATCAAGACATTTTATAGTTATTTGAACTAATAAAATATCCCGAGTCCATTTTTGGTTCACTTACTTTAAGATTACAGCTAGTTAAAGGGTGTTGAAAAGTAATACAGTTATTGTGTAGCTCGGATAAGGAGATTGTTTTCTAAAGCTGATGATTGGTGATAATTTTAATTATTTTTATTGGTGAAATAATTCAAATTACAACTACATCAATATAAAAATATTATTGAATCAAATAACTGTCAAATCATTGTTTTGAGTGGGTATGCGATTTATAGAACAGATAAGTATGTATATTTAGGCGTCTTTATTAATATATGATTACCTATTGAATCAGCATCATAAGCCACTTTAGACATATTTTTGTAATAATTATATCTAATTAGGTATAACACAAAAAGAAGGTGATAAAATATAGAGAAGATAGCTAGTATCTAGAAATATCAATCCAAGAACGGTTTCGTTTCTTTGAATGCAAAAGAAGATGTTGCGCGCAAATCATAATCATTGCGGCCACTAACATATTGAAAATTTACTAAGTATATGAGATGGGAACAAAGGCTAAATTTCCTGAATTTTTTGGAAGTTAAAAGACAGCAAAGAAGCTAAAAAGAATATAATTGGTTAAAAGAAGCTACATTGATAAAAGGCAATAAGAAATGTAGGGGCTGAGATTAAGTCTATTCACTGATATAGTTCTCCGATCTTTAGTCTAATATCATTTTTTTGTAATTCTGTCTATCATATCCCTTAATAAGAATCTAAGTCACCTTTAGACGTTCTTCAGCGCTTCGAAGAATACTAAAAGATACCGCTATAAATTTTTGGCTCTTATCTTATATGACATTTTATTTTTAATAATATATAAATTTACATTAATTTTATTATTTGAAATCGTTTTTCGGTTGTTAAGGTGTGTATTTTTAAAGTGGGATATCCTTCATAACAATTATCACATAACAAAGTTCACATGGGACTATTGAAATATTCTTAATAGTCCTAATTAAATAATGATTTCAAGCTACTGTTAATATCAATTCATAAAGTGTTAGCTGAAGCAAAAAGATGGGTTTTGATACAAAAGTGATTTAATTTAATCCAAATTATGCTTAAAATGAATAGTTAAAACCTTTTACAAAACTAATTCCCATCTTTGATCCACCTTGTTGCTTTAAAGTAACCTGTTAAATGTATTTTTCAATTATCGATTTGAGATGTGGATCCATGAAATAAACGATATATGCAACGATCATAGTAACGAATACATATGTAATTATATTCAGATTATACGTGTCTGGAATTTTCCACATGATTTCCTGCAGAAAATAATGCACAAGAAATATTGGAAAACATAAGTCGCTACAAAATTTTATCAGGATTGAATCGTTTATGGTTTTAATATAATATCCATTCTGAACAATATAAATCCCTAACGAAAATTCTAACATTCTGGACAATGGGAACCAATACCAACTCCTCCCTCCGAATCCTGGAGGTATGGCTATTCTAACGAACATGGCAACTAAAAATATTGTGAAGAGACCTGATATACCATTCTCTTTCAAAAATTTTGATAAACAGGGATACATAAAGTAAAGACATACTATGGTCCCTATGAACCACCCTATTCCATCAATAGTGCCACTCCATGTAGTTGTGGGAACACCAGCTAGTGTGAAGGCTGGATAAAATCCGGTGATTGTCATTACGAGTTCCGACAATTTTAAATTTGAAAGTATTCCATCACCGAATACCACTGCAAGTAAAACAGTAAATAGATACACCGGATAAATCCTGATAAGCCTTTTTTTCATAAAGCCGTTCACATCAAAATTATTTACTGGGCTATGGATTTTAGTTCCATATGTATATTCTAAAGCAGCTCCACTTATCAGAATAAATATAAATACCCCCCACCCTCCAATGCTTTCATATAAACCTATAGCGTACATTTCGGGTATTCCAAAGGACTGCTGCGCTACACCATAAAACCAGCCTACATGGCTTAAGACGACCATCATTATTGCTACAATCCGCAGCACATCGAACATCATAATTCGATCCTTGCTCATAACACCACCTAAATATATTAATATCTATAATAAGTTTCGTTAATTCTTGTCGGTTTAACGTTAACAAAAAATAATTTATTATTATTACATTTATGCATAGGTTTTTAAAGTAAAAGCATAAGTTTATTTTCAATGTCACCTTTATATTACAATTTGTTGCACTATTATCCTAACTTACAAGCTTAAGAGTAATAAATAAACGCCGACTAATTTGATTTTAAACAAACTCGCTTTTTTCAGGCTAATTACCTTTTCTGCTTGGAAGGCTAATGATGACCTCAATAAATCAGAAAGTAATCGGAGCACCAGGAGAGAAGAGGCTTTGGTAGATATTCTGGTAATAAAAATATGGAATAATCAAGTAGGTCTGATATATCAATTATTAGATGCTTTAATCTGTTATATTACTATGTGGTGCAAATACGTCAAGAAAACAAAAAAATCGAATTCCAAAATATTCACATGATCAAATCAAACACTAATTTCATGCCCCATTAACTGTGAAAGCTGCCCAATAAAATGGATGATGGAAAGGCTTCTCTTCGTGAGATTTTTTGGCCATTTCGAGATAGCGTTCCCTATACTGTTCTATGAACTCCTTGCTCTCGCCTTTCCATTCTCTCGAACAGTAGCATTTTTCTATATAACCCGCCACTTGGCTATAAGTAAGATATCTTACCCAGAGTTTAGCTTCCTGCAATGCCAAGGGAATATCTATTCCGCTGAGACAACATGATTTGAGTAGAAACGCTGCATAAGTATGGTTGTAGAGATATCCAAAACTGACCAGAGACTGCTTATTACCCATGGAACACCCGCAAGCATAAAACCTGCAGGTAATCCAACGAACTCATCGGCACTGCCTATCATAACATCTGTAATACCTATCTCACAGGCAGAAAGAGTAACTAACCATGCTAAAGACATATCCACTACGTTATTCTGGAGATCTGCCAGGCTCAGGAGTCGTCCTCCAAACAAGTACAATCCAGAATGTGGTGGATCGATCCAGTTATACCTACCGTGGCAAGAGAAGTGGAGATATGTCCATTTAGGTATCTTGTCTAAGACTGTAGCTTTGGTACCAAATTCACCAATATCCATTTGGGAAAAACTGAATAATTTGGATATAGTTTGGCCTTCGCATCCTGAAAAGACTAGAGCAGGATCTTCCCCATGATTTATGACTGCATAGAAACCTTTTCCTTCAATGATCTCAGCTTTATTCTGCATTTCCCTAAGCAGCTGAATGGAAGGAGCATAGCTTACACAGTATCTTTGGCAGAGAGGCTGGCCGTCAGACAGAGGGACCACATGCAAAGGTAATAAAAATAGACCGCCAGATGGTAAAATAATTAATCTTTTAATTTGACCTGGAAGCTTTTCCAGGAGTGGATAGAGAAGCTTGATATCAATGTTGAATAAGACATTGTTTAAAGTCTTTTGCCAAGCTTGGAAGTAATATTCACGATTTTTATATTCTTCAAGAAGCTGATTCTCTATTTCGAATGTAACCTTATTCTGCTCAATAATATTATAAGTATTATAGACCTGACGATAAATGCTGGAAGCATTAAGGTAGCTCTGATAATCACCTACCCAGCCACCTGTTATAAATCCTCGCTCATCGGGCTCGAAAAGTAGACGGTTTAATTCCTCTGTTTTGAAGCCAGGTATGTCCACTGATTGTATGCCGTTTGATCCACTAACTACTATACTACATTTATCAGTGATGGAAAATGTCATCAGCACTGTTTCTTTGTCTGCTATTGACAAGATATCTGAGACATCAATTTCCTGTAGAACTCTGGATTAGATCTCTGTATAACTTTTACTGCAGCATCTAACTCTTGCAGGACCTTTTGAACCTCCTTTTCTCGTTAAGTATAATCTTCCTTACTATCAGATGGCTTTGTAGAAGTACGGTACTTTTTTGCAGCTTCTTCATACTGTTTTAATCCTTATTCAATAGGCATTGATGTCGTATCAAAGACTTTGTATTCCTTTCTACCGGAGAAAAAGTTGAGAACTCAAAATACCTGCAAAACTCACTTATTAGGCTGAAAGTTCTACAAAGAAGAGTAAGTAGAAAAGTTAAGGGTTCGAAAAATCTGGATAAAGCAAGACTACATCTGTCTAAATTCCATGAAAAAATAAGCAAGCAAAGAAACGATTTCCAGCATAAAACTTCATTTAAAATAATTAGCGAGAACCAAGCTATTGCGCTGGAAACTTTGAATGTTAAAGGGATGCAAAAGAATCAGTGTTTAGCACAGGTTATAGGAGATTCTGCTTGGAATAGTTTTGTAACAAAGTTGGAATATAAGGCCAAATGGTTAAGAAAAACTATTCTTCGAATAGGACAGTTTAAACAATCTTCTAAACTTTATAATGTTTGTGGATTCCATAATTCGAATCTAACCTTGAAAGATAGAGAATGGATATGTACCGATTGCAAGACAAAGCATGATAGAGATATAAACGCAGTAACCAATATCAATAAATTCTCTCTTCAAGATCAAAATCTAATAGTTATATGACACCTATGGAACGTGGGGAAATGATTGGGGACTTGTGAACAAAAGTTTAAGGGATGAACCATGAAGCTCCTTCCTAGCCTTCATCAGAAGGCAGGGAGTAGTAGTTCACCTCAGTTCTCTTCGCAAAAATCTTCTTGAGAGATAGAAATATTTCTTTGCTTTGCAGTGTATCTCTCTGGCTCTGTGTATTCGATGAGTTTTCCATCTTCAAGTACAGATACCGAGCCATGCCCACAGCAGATCAAGCATTTTTCACCCTTTCCTGTGAGCCTTTCATCGATTTCGGAGATCAGGGAATGAAGGGCATTTCGCTCTTCCCGAGCAAGCTTACTGTCAACATTTACAGAGGTCATAAGGTAATCAACGAGCAAATTATATTCCGTCCTATCAGAGCTCAAACTTTTAAAATTGATGACAGCATCCTCAGGGAAAATCAACCCCTCTTCAGGGCAAAGATAGAAAACTTCCCCATGCATATGCCCTCCCAATCCTGCAAGAGCTTCAAAGTTCAAATCTCCTATGTGAAACCGAGCAATTATAGAGAAGGCCCCTCGTTTTTCAATGTTTTCATCAGATGCTGAGATTTCAGGAAAAAGCACTACATTCGAAGGCGGAGTAAACTTGGAAAAAATATTGATTATTTTCGTATAGACTTCTTCAAGAATACATCCCTGATTGCAGGATCCGTATGCTCTGCTTGTTTCCTGTGTAATCAAAAGAGTTTCATGATTAAGATAAGAAGGAGCAGAAAAAAAGCCTGCGGCTCCACAGTGATCTGCATCAGCATGGGTAATGTAAATCCTTTTGAGCCGGCTTAAATCCCCAAGCCTATAGTGCTGGAGCATAGTCACAACGTCCTGGTAATAGACGCCATAACCTGTATCAATCATAGATCCTTTCGGAAGGGGTATCGAAAAGGTAGATATTTCCCCCGCATGGAAGCTGAAAACAAAATAGTTCGACGTCATTTTTAATTAGTATTCGCTGCACATCAGCATAAAAGTTTTCCCCCGAAGTCCGGTCCAGGCAGTCCCCTATTTTCAGGATGTTTTCAAAGACCTCAACAGGATCTTTCCGAAGGTTTGAAAGTTCCTGTGCAATATGGTTAATATCGTGCAAAAACCTCATCAGAAATGCATCTTCAGCACTTTCAATAAAAGATTTAAGTTTTTGAGCCAGCTTGAGATAAAATACCGTTCATCAAGTTTCTCACCGGTTGTGTCGTACTCGATAATCTCTAGCCTGTACCGTGATTTGAGCTGGTTTAGAAGGGAATCGATTAGGCTGGTATTTTCGATATTAAGACCTACAACAAGTCTTTCAGGATGCTGTCCCCGATCATCAAAATCAAGAAAAGTGATATTTGCCCCCGATGAAGTAATATAATTAAGGAAATCGAATAAGGCGCCAGAACAGTTCGGGAGATATACATAGAATTTTAGAAAAGCTACAGGCTGGAGGGAAGTCTGGAGATAACCTATTTTTTCCAGTTCCTCACGGATTTTGCCATAAACCTGTGGAACGGCAGTCACTTCAAAAAAAACAGTATGTCTGTCGATCCTGCGGTCATATTGAATTATATTAAGATTTCCTTCGTACCGGCTTATTATCTCGGCTGCCCTGTGCAATGCTCCTGGTCTGTCAGGCATGAAGGCAATAAAAGAAAAATGCTCCATTCGATGTCCTCTAATCAAAAAGCCTTATTTCTGATAACGTAGAATAAATCCTGTTTTACCTTAAGCTTTCCTGTTGATGTCAAAGAAAAGAAACAGAAGTTTCATAATTCAATCATAATAGGCGAAAGCCCAAGATTTTCAAAAATTTCAGTGATCTTACCAATAGAGCTTTTTCTTCTGTAAAAAAGGTGAGAATTGCAGGTACAATCCGTACATCCAAAACCGGAAACGTATTCTCCTTCTATCCTGCTGGCAAGTGCGCATTCAAGTCTTGTAGAGGTAATGGCATAAACTGTCGAAACCAGCTTGAAAGAAGGATTTAGGTGGAGATAATCTACATGCCAGCTGGGATTTCGGTCTTTGTTCCCAAAAAAGTTAATGTGCCTTTTTACTCTTTTCAGATCTCCCGACCCAAAGGCTGAACCAACGTATATATGAAAGCCTGAAGTGAACGAGAACTCACCTTTTTTCCCTACTTCAAATTTACAATCCTGGTTTTCAAATATAAGACAGTAAACCCCTTTTTCTGGAAAATCCATTTCAAGACCTCATTTTATTATCTGAAATCTGAAAGTATTTTTCAAGCAAAGGTCTGACCATTTCCTCAAGTTTTTCTTTTTCCTTAAGAGCCTCAGTCCAGGAAGCAGGAACTTCTTCAATACCCAGCTTTGCTCCAATAATTCCTCCTGCAACGCTTCCTACTGAATCAGAATCACCTGTGATATTCACGCCTGTTTGCACTGCTTTTTTATAGTCTTTTGGATAACGCAAAATGCAGAAGTATGCAAGGGCAAAGGTTTCATTTGCATACCATCCCTGCCCAATTTTTTTCAAAGCTTCTTCATCTCCCAACCCAGAATAAGCTATTTGATATGAATTTTTCAGAGCATCAGTAAATTCCTGAGAAATTCCTTCAGTTACGCCATGAAGAGATTCAAACATTTCCTCGTGATTTATTCCATCAAGAGCCAGTTTTACTGCATATGCTCCTGCAATGGATGCAGCGTCTAAAACTGTATGTGAGTGAGTAATTCTTCCGGAAAACAGAGCAGCTTTAATCAGTTTTTCAGGATCATTTCTGTAGATAAAACCTATAATTCCAACTCTCATCAGACTCCCACATGTTTTGGATTTGATTCCTGATTTGCTCCAGTGAATCCCATCCTTTAACCTCAGGGCTGCGCCTCTTGAAGTCGATCCTGCTCCTAGGTCATGCTCGTCCAGCCAGAGCACAAGTTCCTGTGCAATATATTCCATAAGCTCGGAAATTTCACATTCTGCTCCCCGAAGCAGGCTTCTTGCAATTACAAGCATCAATTGGTTATCATCAGTCCAGGAAGCAGAAGGTTCCACTTCAAGAATTCCCTTTACTCCATACTTCTTTTGTATTTGTTCAAGAGTCAGGTGTTCCACTGGTCGCCCAAGTGCATCCGCACAGGCAGTGCCAAAAAGGTATCCACGAAGCTTTTTCTCGAAATCCACCGACGTATCCTGTATATTACCTGTGCTCATGGTTCCAATCCTCTCTTGTTCTTAATTCCTGCCTTAATCCTTTAACACGCATAAAAGAAAAGTAATCATATCAAAACAATCACATAGAGGCAATGAACCTGAACTATATAAAGAAAACCGTATTACATTAAAAGAGTTTAAAAAATTAGTCAACAAAAAAGGACTTTCTCTAGATTATTTACACAAGTCTGATGAAGCAATAAAAGCATATGATAAAGCAATTGAAATTAACCCACAGGATTCAGATGCTTGGAACAATAATAGAAACTTTCTTTCTAACTTGAATAAATCTGATGAAACAATAAAACCATATTACAAAGCAACTGGAATTAATCCGCAGGATTCAAAAGTTTGGAATAATAAAGGACTTGATCTAAGCAAATTAGGTAAGTACGATGAAGCAATAAAAGCCTATGACAAAGTAATTGGAATTGATCCACATAATTCAAAAGTTTTGAACAATAAAGTAATTTATCTAATACAATAAATCAGATTTGTAATTTGAATATTATTTTAATTTTCATTTTGTTATGATAATGTACTGAAAGTTCTGTAAAATTCAATTGACTCTTGAGTCTTTTTTCCACAGCAAAAAAGCAGGATGCTGAGTCGATTGTTATGTTAACATAGTTCTGCGTTTATTGTTTCATTGATGCAGAGTTCTTTGTATCAAAAGCTCTTAGTTTCCTAAGTTCCATTTGAAATAAGAAAAGGTAACTGATCTATGATTCCTGGAACTATGGAACTAATAGAGCATATGGAGCTCATCGAACACTTGGAACTAATTAGCTTAAACAACCATCGTAAATAGAAAATAACAGAACGAAATAAGCTTTAAAGCACCTGTTGATTATCTCACTAACTATACAACCAATATTTTATTGTTGTTTTCCCTAGACTGAATAATTACGATTATTCGATAACTGCACATGCAAAGTGCTCATGCTCATCTGTGTGATATCCATCCATGCGTCCTTTGAAATAATGTTCTTCAATGTCTGTTGGGCTCAAAGTCTCTTGGAGACTAAATCCCAAACTTGCGAGTTCTTCGGCCAAGTTTGACGGATTGAAGCCGCTGCTTTTTAATGGTTCATCTATTTTACTTAAATACTTAAATTGCTCTTGCATTTGTGGAGACGATTTCTCAGGGATAAATGCATCGGTATCTAAATAATCAAAAACGATAGTGCTGTTAGCAGGGGTAACCTCAGCGATGGATCGTAGTGTTGCACACACCTCATTTTGGGTCAAGTAAGGTGTGACACCAAGCCAGCTAAAGAAGCTTTTAACATTTGGATCATAAGATGATGAGCGAGTTAGTGCTGTCATCAGGCTTTTCTTTGTGAAATCTATAGGAATGAAGTGTAATTTTGCTGGATGTTCCCATTCCAACCCAGCAAGGCGCTGAAGCTTAAATTTTTGTGTGGCTGGGTGATCCAACCTCAAATACTTCCAACTTTTCCAACATTTCCGGGCGCCGAAACGCAAATATATCCATTCCTGCCCCAAGAATTACATACTGCTTCACTCCTTGTCTGACAGCTTCCTCTAAGGTATCTTCCGTGTATCGAGCACGACTGATAACAATATTAATTGCTTTCGTAAAGTGCATCGATGTAGTAATCTGATCGGAGAGTAATGTGGCATGCTTAGAATTATTTGATTCTTCACTCAAATAATGTTCAATCAAATGTTGTTCAATTAGTGCTCTGTTTTCTTCAGGTATCAAATCATAGGCCAGAAAATCGTCAAAAATTTTATCGGTAGAATGTATGGCGTGATAAGCACGCAAATAGGCCGCACCAATCGCAGTAAAACTAGCTTGATTTTCTTTCATTCAAGTATCCCTTTTGCTATTTTTTTTAATAATTTGAAAAGTTTATATATTTAAAACATACATTATACAAAAAACTTAACTTTGAAGTTACAGCAAATTTGTAACACTGCTCTTTTTCTTGCTTCTCTGTTTTATTTAAAAATATACAGTCATTATTTTATTAGATTTTTATCAGGATTCATACACAGTTTTTGAATGATAAAACCTATGCATTCTTAGTTAAATAGCCTATTTGTAGCCATCACCCTATACAGTATTGTAACCACCCTAGTAGTCGTTTGGTTTATACCAAACTGCCATAAATACCTATATTGTTTACAGCTTTCGTTAATTTTGAATTGAAAATTAATTAATATTTCTTCAGTAAAATAATAAATATATATTTATTCTGTGACTTTCCAAGACAGCAAGTAGAATATATCATTCAATATCTTTCTGAGTTATGAATATTTGTTTTATCGTATGTAGCTGGTGACGGTATGGTTACGGTTTCTGATAACAAAAACATAGATTGATTTCACTTTTATTTTCAGGGGCGGAATATAAATATATCTAGCTATGTTCTCAGGCACGTGAATTAAGATGTCGGTATCCTAAACCCTATGCTCATAAATATAACCAAATACTAGGACACTAATAGGCTCAAGGTAAGTCCTCATTCGATTGCAATTAGAAAAATATGCTAGCCATCATAAAATTGATCATGCGGGCTAAGGAGTTTTGGTAACCATGCTTAACTTGTGATAGAGGTTATTGCAAGACAATGACTGTTTCTGTGGATTTGTTGGCAATAGCAATTTATCTGATGATTTTTCGATAATTACAGCCTTTTTATGCTAATTAATCTATTTTATTCGGTATTCATTGGTATTATTACTGATTAAATAGAATTAATTTTGGGATTTATTCGTCAGTTTATATCAAAAATTGGTATTTATTTGAGACTTAATTTTGACGAAAATGGGTAAATTGGTACTTTTTGAAGATCAGTAGAATTAATTTAAGCTTTGAATCCAAATGCGGAAGACTAAAAAAGAAATCGGGCACTATTTATTACCTTAAGGAATCTCATTATTGCCCTATTTAGTTTTTGAGTCTTCAGCAGTACTTATTATTTTATCCTTTGTTGAAATTACTGGAAAGTCAACAATTTGACTGACAAATTTTCTGGCTTTTATTCTATCATATTTTTGTTTCTCCATATTTGTATACACTCCTAACTTGTTTTAATTTTGCATTATTTTTTAAGGCAGTTGATTTTTCAATTTACTTCCAACTGGCAAGTGCATTGGTTAACAGTATTTGATAACTGAATCATCCAGTTTTAGTTTTTGAAGAAGAAATATTTTTCTAATAAATAAAACTTTACTATTTGCAGACATGCGATTCTACATTATGCAACAAATGTAATTAAAATTTTGGTATATAACAAACTTTTTTTTAATTGCAAAAACCAGTAATTAGGGTTGTCAGATTATATTTCATCAAGTAATTACATAAATGACAAAATGATAATATTTGATGAAATATTTCCTTAGATAATGTTTTTAAATTTGTCATTACACCAACTATTTAATGGTTTAGCATGATATATACTAATCTGTGTTAGGATTTACGCAGTTAAACTGTGAAATCAATAGTATTAAACCTTTAATTGTTTAAAATGCAAACTTAAATAGCAATGTTTCTTATACTTTGTTTTGTGAATTAAGTACGTAAGACAGAAGCCATAATTCAAGGTCTTGAACTAGTCTCAGAGAATAAAAAAGACTTAAAAACTACTCCGTAATCTGATACTAAGCAATCAATGTTTGAAGAACTTGCACATCCCCGTACAAAATCAGAAAAACTACAAGCTCATAACGAAACATTAAAAAGAGAACTTGAAAAAAAACCAGTCAGGATAAAGAGGATCTCAAAAAATGTTTGACAATTATATGATGCAGGTCCAGACTCTCATTAATCAGAAGGTAATTAAAGCTCGAGGAGCAAAGAAACCTTGGTTGCGATTTTGGTAACATCTATTAACTTATCAACACCGATCAAAATTCGCTAAAATTTGTTTTCTAATTTCATCGCTGTCCTTTATGATTATCTCAATTGTCTCATTTTTATTCTCTGAAATCTCGTATTTCAAAAAGTGAATAATCAAACGTAGCTATTCTTTGTATTTTAGCAGTTTATCGAGTTTTCTATAAAATAAGTTTTTTGAAGCTAGTGATTTTACAGACTTCTAGTACACTATCAAAAAGAAGAAGACCAAAAAATAATAAAAAGTCTCTTTTTTTGAGACACTAAAAACAGAATTGATATATCTATCAAACTAATTCAAGGTATTGCAAAATAAGCTGCACACCATTATCTACTCCCGTTTTACTTGTATCTATTGAAAGACCATACTGCCTTGCATCAGTCCATTCCTTTCCAGTAAGCTTATAGTGATAACGAGATCTTTCACTATCGCTTTCCGCAATCCTTTTATTGGAAACTTCCTGCAAAACATTATATAACTTTTCAATACGTCTCTTACGGAACTCAATATCCGCATGTAAAAATATGCTGGTATGATTCGGGCAGGCACGCAAGATATAAGAGCCACATCTTCCTATAATTACCGCTGAACGATCATTAGCAATTCGTTTTATTATTTCGGCTTCGGCTTCAAAAAGCTCCCTGTCTGTTGGAACAAGAATATGTGGCGGTATATAAATATCTGGACCAATATATCCTTTTGATTGAAAAAAGGATTCCCAAAAAGAGAGTATTCTTTCATCATGTGCTTCCAACTCATCTTCTAATACTGAGAGCTTTTTAGCAGCCAGTCTAATGATTTCGTGATCCAAATAAGAAATATTCAATTTTTTTGCCAGTTGCTGCCCTATATACGCTCCCCCACTTCCTAGCTGGCGGCTAATTGTAATTACAATTTGTGAATTTTCTTCCATTCAAGTATCCCTTTTACTATTTTCTTTAATAAATTGAAATTTGTATATATTTAAAACATACATTATACAAAAAAATTAACTTTGAAGTTACAGCAAATTTGTAACACTGCTCTATTTCTTGTTTCTCTGTTTTATTTAGAAATATATAGTCACTATTTTATTAGATTTTTATCAGGATTCATACACAATTTTTATGATATAAATTTGCATTTTCTCAGTTTCAGCTTAAATTATAGGTTATTTTTAGTCAAATTTAGGAAAGGACATATATATTTTATCAAAATAGCTGCAATAATTAACTGCTTTTTTACGATACTCTTTTAAATTTAACTTTTACGTCTGTATTATGTAAACAAGTTTTTATAGGAATATACGACTATATATATACAACGTTACTTAATTACCTACTGATTGACATAATAATCATTTTTTACTAGTTTAGTTAGTGATACTAGTTTTTTTAACGCCTGATGAAATCAATGGTTAATAAACAAAAGTTGTATTAGATAACCTTAGTTTCAGCAGCTATGTTTTTAATGCTGTTGAATACCGCAGGCTCTGCGCCATTTGCAGATATCACAAACTACTACGGCCACAATGTCTCTGTAATTGATACTGCCACAAACAATATTACAACTAATGTGACTGGATTAAACTATCCTTTTGAAATTGCATTCTCCCCTGATGGAACAAAGGGATATGTGGTGAACTTAGGCAACAACACGGTTTCTGTAATTAACACAACAACCAATAAAGTTACAGCTACTGTGGATGTAGGAATCAATCCTGAAGGAGTTGCTGTCACCCCTGATGGAAAAAAGGTATATGTAACAAACGCTTACAACACAATGTCTCTATAATTTACACAGCAACAAACGCTATTAACGCTACAATCCCATAGATAACTGTAGGAACGTGACCTTGGAGAACTGCAGTCAGCCCAGATGGAAGAAAAGCATATGGAGTAACGGCTACAGCTACAATATCTCTGTAATTAACACATCAACAAACAATGTTGCAGCCACAGTAAATGGATTATACGGTCCTTATGGAATTGCAGTCACCCCGGATGGGAAAAGGTATACATTGCTAATCTAGGCGACAATAATGTCTCTGTAATTAACACAACTACAAAAACTGTTGAATTCAGTGTGCCTGTAGAAATGGGTCCTTTTGTAATTCCAGTCCTGAAGACAATACCTACAATTACCTGGAGTAGACCTGCTAACATAACCTATGGAACAGCATTGAGCAGCATCCAACTAGACGCAACTGCTACATTTAATGGAAATATGGTGCCTGGAACCTTTGCATATACTACAGAATCGGAAACTCCAGTAACGACAAGAACTGTATGGGGTGCAGGTACGTATATCTTAACTGCTACTTTCACACAAATGATCTTAACTATGTTTAAGGTGGAACAATAACTGCTTCAATCATTGTAAATCCGGCTACTCCTACAATTACATGGAGTAACCTGCCGAAATATGTAAGAGCATTCCATCTAACTTTGATCAGTTAGATGCAATTGCTACAAGTTCAACTATAACAGAAGGCTCTGGAGTACCTGGAACTTACTACTATGACCAAAACGTAGGCACGGTATCAAGTGAAAATCAGCATCAACCATTGCATGTTACTTTCGTACCAAGTGATACTGCAAACTACACCACAGCATCAAAGACTGTTTATATTAATGTAATCCGATGCCCAGAAAAACACGAATTCTACCATGAATCGGAGTATAGTACATGGCTTCCCTTCCAATGGGGATAGAACTTCTACGATTAATCAAAAAGCAAGGAGTTAAAATAATTTCATTATTTTTAAGATATGTCGATAGATCATATCGATAGTGAGATAATTTCGCCAACGAACGGTCAGCTACTGATTGATTCAGCAAATTATATCATTAATTCTTTGAGCAATCAAGTTAGGCAGATAGAGATTATTTAAATTAGATAATGGAGAAACCTAAATAGATGATAGGGAAATTTTGAAACAAATGATCAAAAGTATTAAAGTTGTGTATGTGTGTCTCTATGATTTTAAGTTTGTAAGTTAGGGTGCTAGTAAATAAAATAGATAAGAATTAGATCAACATATTTTTTTGGTAAAAGAAAAAAAATATAGAATGAATATAAATATAAAAATAATCCTATACATTAAAGGTAATAAATACGTTAAGAAATTAGTATAACTTACGTTCTCATCTGCTATTACCTAGCAGCAATCTATCCCGAAAAAAATTACCAATCCAATACTCACAAAAATTTACTCAATGGAATGAAGAGATAAAATCAAAAAATATAACTAGTGGTTCCAATACCAAATCCTTTCTATGTTGGATTGTGCATTTCCGAACTTCAATAAGTTTTAAGATGAGAACGTAACTACTCGTGCGAAAAAACTGGTAAATAAAAGTTGACGTGCAGAAGCACCCACATCCTATATTTCTTGCTTTAAACTGTTTTTCCTTGGATTCATGCTTAAATATATTCTTTTTATTCTCTAAAACAGTACCTATTTGCCGTTTTCGTTAAGATTAATTCTCAAATAAATAACAATTATACGCACGATTTGACAAATAAATCCCAAAATGAATTCAAGTTGTTCAATCAAAGTATCAAATGATACTGGAATATGCTAACCAACCCACATAAAAAAGCTACCGTTAACGAAAAATTATCAAACAAATCGCTACGGCCAAACATTTCATGGAAACTATGCTGTTTTCTGTTATGGCCCCTATCATAATCAAGCTCCCTACTACATTTATTTCTTAGTCATTCAAGCCACGACCCATTTACCAAACATCGGTCAAAAAGTCCTTCTTTTTTGAAAATCCAATTAATTTAGGACTCTAGCATAGGGTATGTGATCCATAAATGATACGTGGGGTATTATCAAAAAATAAACAAATAGAAGAAATCAAAAGTGCTGTGCAAGACTCAAAAAGAAACAATATATATATGGCTCTCTAAATTTACTGTATTTATAATCAATAAAAGAAAATAGGCTCTGAACACTTAACTCTACAGGTCTGTTAATGTAAAATCACGTAGCTTAGGCTTAGCCCGATAGATCGAGTGATTTGTAATCAATAGGTCGCGTTTTCGAATCACGCACGAGGTTTCCAAAAATTTGTTCAAAGCACCCTTATTCTATTTAGCTAAATACTTGATATCTTAAGCGTAACTTGAGGAATTTGGAAGATAAGTTTGGTGCTGTAATATCTAATAGGAGTAGGTAACATATCATTTAAATTTTGATAACTATGAGTAGTTAAAATTGAGGCAAGAATAAACAGATGTTGGTAGTTGAGGATAGCGACTCTTAGCCCATATAAAATTTCTATTTTTTATTGATTCATACCATGTAGCTCAATCCAGTAGAAGAAATATCTTTGCTCCGAGATCTCCCTTAAAATCAAATAATGATTTTGGCCTTTGAACCACTTGTAAATTTAATTTTTTTGAGCTTTTGATTGGCCTACATCTTGATTTATCTAGATTCACACAAAATATTACTCTCATCATGAGTAATGAATAGATTATTAGAGTCCAGTAATCTTTTTTTGAAATTCAACTATAAATTAGTTCTTAAGTGCCTTATTTCTCCTTTTTGATCCAGATTTAAAGTTATTTACCTAAACCCTAAATATTTAATAATTAATCTCATTCTTGATTTGGAATAAGATATTTAAAATTCCCCTTTAACAAATTGAATTGTATCTTTTGCTTGCCAACCATGATAATAACCATCATCTGCTGATATTGGCTCTGGAAATGAGTTTTTTAGCTCAAAAAAAATATTTTACTGTAAAAAAAAGCCTTACTACTCGACCATGTTCATATTTAAAGCTGAATAAACCTTTTTTATTCAGAACGCTTTATCCAACAATAAACCGTTAAGCTTTAAACTGGGAAATCTTCTGCAACTTTAGCTGAACTCATAACCATTTTTTTAGCCAATAATAGAGCCTGAAATCTCATTGCTAGTTTATTGTCGCAGGAACTAATGATTGCCTTACAATATCATACATAATGAGCTTATCAAGCATAATTAACATAACATACTTACCTTATATAGAATAATGTTGTGTTACATTTAGAGTTGACTAAATATGGCATTATTGGGTACATCTGCAGAAAGTGGGTTAAATAAGTTTCTTGAGGAATTCATCGAACAAAAAAATGCTATTCAGGGTTTAAAGCGGTTCGAAATCCTGAAAACTGAAAACGTGACCTCTGACAATATAGTTACAACCAAAAATGATGCCTATTCCGGAAAACTGCAACAACATTATAAACACATTCAACTTGACCAGAGAATTATAACCGAAGATAGTGCCATTGGAATAAGAATGGCAAAAATTGCAGAAATCAATTTTAAAAACCAAAATGAGGCTAATAGGTCACAGGTTTTTTACTCACGTGTCTCTCAGCTAAAGGACCCCTTTAAAGAAGAGTTTGTTGAAAAAGCCATTGATTTTGCCTGCAAGATTCAATCTGGATATTTAAGAGCCCAGACACTCTCCCTAATTATCCCGATTCTGGAGGGAAAAAAAAAGGTAGAACTTATACAAAAAACCTTTTATTCTGCTTCCTATATCCAAGATGAAAACGACAGAGCCCGGGTACTTTCTTCGCTTACACGACATATGAGAGGTCCGGATAAAGAAGAACTTATTGAACATATTTTTGAATTCTCTTCCCAAATTCAATCTGGAGATGTAAAGTTCCAGATTCTTTCTTCGCTTGTTCCGCATCTTTACGGATCAAAAAATAAAGCAATTATGGAAAAAGCAATTGAGCTGGCATCCGGAATTGTATCTGAATATCAACGATTAGAGTCTTTTTCTTTGCTTATTCCATATCTTACTGGGCAAAGAGAAAAGGGAATTATAGAACAAGCCCTTGAGTTAGCTTTCAATATTAAAGATAAAGATATGAGACCACAAGCTCTTTCATTACTTATTCCATATGTGGATGAATCCAGACAAAAAGAAATTATTGAGAAAGCCCTTAATCTTGCAAGCGAGATTCAATCAGAGTATCGAAAAGAACAGGCTCTCACATCACTTGCCCAATATCTTGATAAGCCAGAAAAATAAGAAGTAATTTTCCAGACTGTAGCTATTTGAGCTGGCTCTTGTTATACAGGTCAACTGGTCGATTAGATCAGAGTGATTTGTGATTCGGTGTTGGAAATCGTTAGGTTCAGCGATGATGTAAAAGATTTTTAAGTACCATCATCGATGATTAGTAGAGTTTTGATGTCTGAGTCCTATCGCCGTTTGAGTAAAGATTATGAAAGATCTCAAAAATCCAATATAACCTTGATCTATACTTCTATGATCCATAAAAGAATTAAAAAAACTGAATAGTATCGACAAATCGTTCAGCAAATGAGTGAGAATATTTTAAAAAAAAGTGGAAATGATAAGGATCCAGCATTCCAATTAATAGGATATGAGGACAAAATATATTACAAGTCAGTTAAGTGAGATTCTAGTTCTCACAGATGCACACAAATCTGGCATCTATTTTCTCAATATGACAGTAACTTAAAAATCAATCTAAGAGGATTTCGGTACCACTAAATTTCACCATATACTTATAGACAGTACATGAATAATTAGTCAAAATAAAAGGTTTCTAAAAATCCCCCTAACTTTAATGAATAATAGTTTGCAAAATAGACATACAAATTATACATTTGTACACATCTGCATAATGTCGATTCTACCAGAATTTGAGAATAATATCCCATCCAAATTTAAAGTTAACATTGCCCTTTATCTAATTATAGGAACAGTTTGAGTTTTAAGACATTCCGAAATAGGATCTCTAAAGCCTTAATCTGGCTTGTTAAAGCTTTCAAATATCATTAAATTCATTCAAATATTTCAGGCACTATTCGCCTGGCAACTTCTTCATAAACTTTTGAAATATCACCTTTATTAAACCTGAAGACATCTTTATCCATGGACTGCCCAGTCTTCGTATCCCAGAACCGACAGGTATCACAGGAAATCTCATCTGCAAGGAGGATTTCTCCATCCTTTCTTCCAAACTCAAGCTTGAAATCAGGGAGAATAATACCTCTTTCATCCAGGTAGGCCAAAAGTAATTCGTTGATCCTAAGAGCGAGTTTTCGGAGAATTGCGAGTTCTTCTCTTGTTGCTAACCCAAGTGCAAGAGCAATATCATCATTCAACATAGGATCTCCGTATTCATCACTTTTTAAATCAAAAACGATCACAGGCAATTTGAAAATAGTGCCTTCTTTCAAGGGATACTTTTTAGTAATTGAACCTGCAGCAATGTTCCTGACAATGACTTCGATTTTTATGATTTCTACTTTTTTTATAAGCATATCAATATCGAAAATCATCTCAATATAATGAGTCTTAATTCCCTCTGATTCGAGCATCTCAAATAGCTTTTTTGAGATATGAGCATTATAGTAACCTTTTTTCTCCGTCTCCCCTTTTTTTTCTCCGTTAAAAGCGGTTAGGCTGTTTCGGAATTCAGCAATAAGGATGTCAGGATTATCCGTCTTATAGATAGTTTTTGCTTTCCCTGAATAGAGCTTTTCTCTTGACATATAATGGTCCTCTTTAGGTAGATTCCCTTGGATAGAGAGATCTTCGGAATTATAATTAAATATAAAAGACATTATGTCCTAAAAGTTTTGATAATGCTGTATTATTCCAGAGTTAGTCTAACAAATCAAATCCTTTCCGAGAAGTACTGACCTTCATGGAGCTAATCAAGTCATTTATAGAACTAGCAACCACTCTCTGGAAACTAAGATATTTGGATTTGTCAGAAGCTTTCCCCGAAAATAGGGTATAATTTCCCTGAAGAGATAGACTAGATGAGGACTTCTTCTGCTAAATAAAGTTATCATCTCCCAGAGGTTCCGATTTTCTGTAGCTCTGAATGACTGTTCTGATTAGTTCACTATTTTTCTCAATAGTTAACAAGAAAAAAACTTTATCGATACATCTTAATTCTATTTTTTTGTAATTACCTCTTGAAAATTTAATATCCCACTGTTTTATTTGTTACAAATTAGATGTATTCTTTGTCCTGATCAACCATTGCCATTATATTAAAATTGATTCCCTTTCCATAAACTTAGATTCAAAAACATTAGTCTTATTTTTCCTTTATCCTTTCTGTGCTTTTCAAGAATTTCATTTAATCCTTTGTTGGATTTAGCTTCAATTACAAATTCCAAATTGTCCCTATCCATTTTAAGAGAACTTACCTGTTAAAAAAGTATCTATCCTTGTATATGGCTCTCATTTTTACTCCCATCAGTTCAATCCTTTCAAATAAGTACTTAATGAGGATTGAATATTCTTTGCTTAACTCATTTATGTTAATAACACCAAGTGTTAGCTTTGATTTCCCTATTATCTAAGGTGCAGAACGAATATCCAAAAAGGTGTCATTATTCGGTTTTTAATCCCCCCATGCATGAATGACTCTAGGCCCATAATATGGAATATCATGAGAGTCAACACTAATATCTTGAACCTTAATTTAAGATCCATCATCTTAAAAACTTCACAGTCTATTTTCCTAAATGGACTATAAAATATTCTTAATAGTCCTAAGTAAATATTATTTCTCAACGTTGTTTGGATCTTTTTTGATCTTACTTAGTATCGCAGGTGCAACGCAGGATTCAATAGCTTGGACAGCGAAAGGAATTTTATCTAAACAAATTAATAAATCCAATTTATAGGTTAAATAATTTCTTAATTTTTATTTATTTTTATCCTTCATGAGATTGTGTTTTCACCTGATCATATGTAAGCTCTTACGATCTCTTACATTCTCATCTGGAAATTATGTGTTACGAACAAATCACTGCTGCCGGAAAAGTCAACCTAAAGATTTGAGCATAAGAAATGAATCTATTTAAATACTGTATTATTCATCGTGTGCATTTATTTACAGTGCTTCTTGAAAAATACAATAATTTATCTTTACCAACATCTATTTATATAATAATAAGTAACATTAGATTATTCGGCATCTGAGATTAATTCTTTTGTTTCCCCCATTTAATATTACATACCCTAATCTCAAAAATGATGCCGTTTACTTTTGAACTTCTTCTCAAATTTGCAACTTTAGCTGGACAGAAATCATTTTAACGAATCATAAGTCTTGAAGTTTCTCTACTCTCTTTTGTTGTAGAAACTATTACATAGACAATGACGGTTTACGTGAATTTGTAGGCCATAGTAATTTATTTGATGATTTCTCGCCAAGGTCAACCTTTTTATGCAAATTAATCGATTTAATTCGGCATTATTTGGGATTTGTATTAAATAACTCGAATTAAATTTGGAATTTAGTTGTCAAATTGCACCTAAAAATGTTATTTATTTGAGAATTAATTTTGACTAAAATGATAAATAGGTACTGTTTTAGAGAATAAAAAGAATCTATTTAAGCATGAATCTAAGGAAAAACAGTTTAAAGCAAGAAATATAGGATGTGGGTGCTTCTGCACGTCAACTTTTATTTACCAGTTTTTTCGTACGAGTAGTTACGTTCTCATCTTAAAACTTATTGAAGTTCGAAAATGTACAATCCAACATAGAAAAGATTTGATATTGGAACCACTAGTTATATTTTTTGATTTTATCTCTTCATTCCATTGAGTAAATTTTTGTGAGTATTGGATTGGTAATTTTTTTCGGGATAGATTGCTGCTAGGTAATAGCAGATGAGAACGTAAGTTATACCAATTTCTTAACGTATTTATTACCTTTAATGTATAGGATTACTTTATATTTATATTCATTCTATATTTTTTTTCTTTTACTAAAAAAGTAGGATGCTGATCGAATTCTTATCTATATTATTTACTAACACCTACTTACAAACTTAAAATCATAGAAATAAAGAAACATCAGCACTTATAAGTTAACTAACTACGTCACTTATAAAATCTGGTAGAATTTTTGACCAATTGTATGGTATAAAAATTGAAATGCTAATTAGCGCTACAGCATCACTAATAATTCTAGCAAATTAAGTGCGGAATTATATATAAATTATTTTCATTTTACCCAAAAAGGTTTTTATTAGATATCCATAACTTTGGTTCTGTAAAACTTTCGGTTGATGTCACATTATTGCAGCATGTATAATTTTCTGTAAAATATACTACTCTGTATCCCAATTTTCTGGTTTGATTACTATTCTGTTACTTCATGCTTGTTTCCTGTGATCCAGGATGAAGCCTTAACTTAATCTGACAGCAAAATTCTAATACTTCATTATTCAGTTATTTTAGTAAAATATATGTATTTCTCTCAAATTTAGACAAAAATAGCCTTATTATTTTTGATTAAACCTAAAAAATGCATAATTTTTTCCATAAAAAAACTGTGCATAAACAAGCAATCCACATTCAAAATTTAATTCAAAATAACTGTACGTTGAATATGAAAATTTTTCCAAAGAACCCAGAAAAACGGACCGGCTCTCAGTGAAATATGTGCATCATGAAAAGTATATTATGTATCTTATTAGCCTGTTTTTGTCAAATAAAAACGAATGAATGTTTTTTCCGTTGTAGGTAAATGGATTATATTTTGATGATCAAATAAATATAAGATATCTTCCGAAAATGATAATTTGTAATACTCCTACGTCAAATTCGTAGTATCTATAGAAAACGTTATATTTACCATAATCTAAAGTATTGTAGTGCAAGTATTTGCCAAAAACTACTTCACTTGCATATTTTATAGGATGAACTTCAATAGAATCTAAGATAGATATATTACTTTCTAAGTTTGTTTTAGTTAAGCTTATTGTCATGTCTTTACTATCTCCTGCAGTTACTATTTGTATAGGGAGATGAGTATCATTGGTACTAATGGAACCCATTGCAACTTGAATCTTTCCAATAAATAAATATGGGAAATAATACCCAGAAATAAAAAAATATACTAATGAGTGTAAAGAGCAAATTCAAGAGCTGAATTTTTAGCAAATTAAAACGTTGACAGAAAGGTTCGATTCTATAGTCAAGAAGGAATTGAAGGAAATCAGCTTTCTTCAAATCTTCAAAAACAAGGAAAAATACGGTTCAAATCCACAAACAAAAGCAAACAATCTACTTAATAAGCTTGTACAACACAAATAAAAGATAATGTGGTTCCTTAAAGACCTGTGAGTTCCATTTCAAAATAACCAGACTGAGAGAAACATCAGAATGATGAAATTACAGCAAACAAAATATAAGGAATTTTAAAAATCACACAAAAACTATAGCTTTCTGCAGAAATTGAGCCTACATTTCTACAAACAGAAAGAACATTTTGCCGGTTATAGACGGGATTCTAGCGGCATTCCAGGGAGCGAAGCTAACTATGCCTTGGATAATTACAATAATTTATAGATATATCTCTGATTTGTATAAATGATTTCAGAAATAACGAGATTCAAAAATAATGTATTCAATTGATATTCTACTTTTATTTATGTCGGCAGCTTCGTAAATTTTATCTTTGAAGAAAGTCAATTATAAGGTTCAGCAACTTAAACAAAGATTTAAGAACTTACCGCATTTGAGTGCACAACACTTGATAGTGGATGATTTAAGCACGCACGGGTAAAAAAATATGTCAGGCACCAAACTAGATATCGTAGAACTGCTTCTGACCGCGGAGATATATAATCGTTATCCAGAATTGGATGTAAATGATCTTCCGAAAAACATTAGAAAAAATTACTGGAACAGTGCAGAGAAAACAGTTCCCAAACCTATTACAGCTACATTTACACGGATTGAAAAACTGTACGGAACTAAGGAAATAGAAACAAGTGTAAGAAACGTTCCTTTCATAGTTATTGACAAGTCTCATTTTGAACTTCGCCTGAGCGCTTTCGAAATTGCTGTGGAATGGTTTGAAAAGCAGGAGAGTGCACAGGAAAGAATTGAAAATAATCCTGTTCTGGCCTATTACTACGGAGAAGTGAAAAAGGTTCAAGCTGCAAACTATGCACTTACAAAGGCAAAAATAAGGCCTAAAGAAGTTGATAGGGAATGGATAGAATCCCTCATCGCAGAGATCAGGAAGGAAGAAAAAAGTGAAGAAATGCTCAAACTAGTGATAATTATCGCTCCAGAAGATATAAAACAAAAAATACGAGACCTTGTGCTCACCGAAGAACAGGAGGATGAAGTTAAAAAAATCAAAAAAGCCATAGAACACAGAGAATACCTTCGGGAAATCGGCTTACATGATATAGGGAAAATTCTTTTCGTAGGACCACCAGGAACCGGAAAAACCTCCGTTGCCCGCGCGCTTTCAGAACAACTATCAATCCCCTTTGTTGAGGTCAAACTCTCTATGATAACAGACCAGTATCTTGGAGAAACTGCAAAAAACATTGACAGAGTCTTTTTGCTTGCAAAGAAATTGAATCCCTGCATTCTCTTCATAGATGAGCTGGATTTCGTTGCAAAAGCTAGGAATTCGGACGAAAATGCTGCCATCAAGCGAGCAGTCAATACCCTCCTAAAGGCTATCGATGAAATCAGCCTTGTGGAGCATGGGGTGCTCTTGATTGCCGCAACAAACCATCCTCAGATGCTTGACGGTGCGGCATGGAGGCGTTTTGACGAAATAGTTCATTTTCCTCTTCCTGACATCGAAATGCGTAAAAACATCCTAGATATCGTAACCAGACATATCGAAGGAGATTTTGATACCAGAGAAATTGCGGAATTGACAGATGGCTACTCAGGTTCTGACATGCGAATGGTAATCAGGGAAGCGGTCCTGAGCGCTCTTCTGGAAGAACGCAAAGTACTCACCCAACAAGATTTGCTGGAAGCAGTTGGGTCATTTAATGAAAGGACTGATCTCAAATTCGAAAAATATGAGAGGAAAAAATAATCATGAAGCTAACACTTCTTGGAACTGGTGATGCTGTCGGAACCCCGAAAATAGGATGCAACTGTCCAGCATGCGAAGATGCTCAGAGAGGTGGAAAAAGCCAACGCCTCAGATTTTCTATTCTTGTGGAATCAAAGATAGGTCGAATTCTTATCGACACCAGCCCGGATCTCAGGCAACAGTTTCTCATGCAAAATCTTTCCTCCATAGATGGAGTGATCTGGACCCACGGACATTATGACCATTACTCTGGATTCGGAGAGTTCTACAGAATTCAAAATAAAGTTGATGTTTATGGGATTCCCGAGACTATCAACTACATAAATCAGTATGTCTCGTTCCTTAAGCCTAAATATCATTATGTAAATCTCTGTAAGCCATTCGAGCTATTTGGACTGCAGTTTACTCTCATTAAGGTAGATCACCCCCCTATGGAGGTCCCTACAGGGATCATAATTCGTGAAGGGGATACAAAAGTAGTGATTACAGGAGATACAAGTCCAGAAATACCCAACGTCAGTATAGAGTTGATGAAGGATCCTAACCTTCTTATTGCCAATGCGATAGTTCCACCACATATCCATATCAAAAAACATATGAACTCAGAAGAGGCTATGGCACTTGCAAAGAAAATTAATGCAAGAAGAGTAGTTTTGACTCATCTCAGTCACCTCTTTCGTCCTCATCATATTGAATCCGTATTTTTACCCCTTGGATATGACGGACAGGTATTCGATTTATAATTTATTTTCAATCATGTGCATCTGTTAACATTTTTTGATTGAAGTTGTGGTTGCGCATCCCTCAGCAAACTATTGGGTATTCTACTGGAATAAACTTAAAGAAATTTGCTCAAGAGGGTTTCGATAAACCTTTGATTTTCATGAGTAATTTATATACCATTTATATATATGAAGAAATTTGGGGATTGTTTCAGATTTTAGAAAACAAAATATCAAGTATTATGGAAGGAGTTTCATACTTCTTCTCTTAATCTACTCCATTTAGGAGCAAACACAATACCAAGCCCTTTCCAAAATTTTAGTTTTTAACTCCCAAAGAGATAAATGTCCTTCCTAGGAGATTACTATATCAGCAGGTTGGAGAGGAGAGCAATTGTTATATTTGTGATAAGTTCATTCAATTATGTAACAACCAAAGTTACGGTGTCTATACAGCTACAAGTAACTAGGTATATTAGCGCCACAGCTCTGGATATATTTAAAAAGTATTCCAAATTAATAATTTTAATTTGTTCATATGTTTCTTTTTCTTCCTAGTTTTTCTGATTTTCAACATAGTTTTTAACCGCATCGGAAGTTGTACCATCATCCACAGCGCCAATATTATCCCAGTAACTACAAAGAGAGCTTTCTTTTCATAGTGGAATCTATCTATTACCTTGAAATAAGTGCATGAATAAACAATTAAAGGATTTTTTGTTCTATTCGTTTTGAGAGGAATTATTCAACCTTCAACCCAGTTTTGAAATAATCATGGAAACAGAAAAAGCGGAGATTTTACTTGACATCTAAAGCAGTCATTATCTCTTGCATCCTTTGGGATGAAAATTTACAATATCTGCCATTAAATGACTTCTTTCTTCACGAGAAGTATTATAAATTTTATATACAGTAATATTAAATATAACAAAAATTGCAAAAAATATTAAATACAAGTTTATCATACATACATATGTCTACGTGAACAGACACAAAAGCAAAAAAGCCTCCTAAATTTATTACTTGACCCTGAGGTGTTGGATATTCCTCACCTGTAAAAGTAGGTAGGTAGGAAATTTCAGCACCAGAGAAGAGCACGAAAAATTATTACCCCTGCTCAATCTGACTTTTCGCAGATTTCCTACCAATTATCACAATTTTTCATTCTATTGTTTTTTTTGGAAACTACCTATTATTCAAACTTTGTTTTTGAAAATAGATTACACTTTGATCTTATGCCTTCATCAAAATATTCTAACTTCTATTTCCTGAATCTTCAGTTGAGATAATAATTGCAAATTTTTGAACAAATCTCCTAAAAGTCGCAAGAAAAATATTATTATCTTGAGAACATCTGCTGAAGATCGACTCAATTAAACATTTTATCACATTTTTCCTGAAAAATGCTAATATTTTTTTGACATTTTATAGAATCAACAAATTTGACCTGAATAATCTGTTCCTAGAAAACATAGACTACGACTACCTCTAAACAAGGACAAACAAGAGGAATTTACAGAGCCTGCTTAATTTTCTGTTAAATCACAAGCATCAATAAGTTATTGAGTAAAAAATGTTCAATAGCAGAAGAACTTAATTACATTCAGTAAAACAAAAATCTGACTTCGAATTTACAGCAAATTCGCAATACTACCTATCTTTGAAGTTAATTCAGCTGTGACATGCTTTAATTAGAATGTTTCTACGGAGAATTCACCTGACAATATCTGGCGATCAAGAAGAATGACTATTATATTTATTTCGATTGACCCAAATGTGTATTTTCGGCTACTCTTCATTTAAGCTTTCATTACTACCCTATCTTTATGAGAATTACTTTGCCCAAGATCTTTAAAACTTTCATTTTCTTATTCAGGGACCAAATTATCATTAGAATTCATATTTTAACTCCAAATAGAATGCATCTCTTGGACCTATACAAGATGGTAATAAAGCTTTAATTATGAATAAAATTAAAATTCATCCAATAAAGTAATATAAATTTATGTACATGTAATACTTGGCAATCTAGACTTATAAGAACATTCTAGGATTCATGCAGCTGAACTGAAAAATCAATCGGATTGAATATTTAATTGTCTAAAAGCAACGTTTAAACCACAAAGTCAATTCATTTGATTTTGTTTCTCAAGTACGTGAGTATTAAATTCTTTAGAAATAATCAAGGATAACATTATAATAATATTTTAAGAAGCTTAATCGTCTCCGAGAAATACTCTCAAAAAACTCATCTTAAGAGTGATATTATTTTTTTCATGATAAGAATTTTTCAATGTCGTGATAAATTACTCAATCAAAATAACGATTTTCAGTTTAGAACTACAAGAAATGAGTTAGAGGAAGAGAGAAAAAATGCACATTCCAGATGGATACTTAGGACCATGTACATTTATCGCATTTTGGATTATCATGATTCCGATATGGTATTATGCAGGACAGAAACTTACCACATAGCTCAAGTCCAGACAGGTTCCTCTGCTGGCGCTATCAGCTGCATTCTCATTTGTAATAATGATGTTCAATGTCCCTATTCCAGGAGGTAGCTCAGGCTATGCCATAGGCGGTGGAATTATCGCCATAATTATAGGCCCCTGGGCAGCAATTATAGCTATATCTGTAACTTTGGTATTGCAAGCAATGATTTTTGGTGATGGTGGAATAATAGCCGTAGCCACTAACTGCTTCAATATGGGAGTTATAGTACCCTTTGTCGCTTACTATGCTTATAAGTTTATCAGCGGAAATTCAGCTATTACATCATCTACGAGAGTTATTGCTGCGGCCATTGCTGGCTGGATTTCTCTGACCATGGCATCTTTTTGTGCGGGCTTTGAATTAGGAATACAGCCAATTTTGGAGCACACGGCTGAAGGAGTCCCACTTTATATGCCATATCCCTTGAGTGTAACGATTCCTTCCATGGTACTTGAACACGCTTTGGTATTTGGCATTCTAGAGGCACTGATTACCGCAATTATTTTTGCCTATATCCAGAGAACAGATACATCAGTAGTGTATGGAGAGAAATCTAAAGAGGAGATGAACAAAATGATGAAGAGAAGCACAATCTGAAATGAGGAATGGGGATAAAATGATACGAAACTGATCTATTGGCCTAGTATTTGTGCCTATAAGGTATGCTTGCGACAGGCCACTTCACCTGGTGAATGGGAACCAAATGAACGCTAAGAAAACTGATAAATTAGAAAGCTTTAAAAGGTCAACTAATTAAATGGGGGGCATCTAAGGATATTAGATATAAAAAAACTTGCAACTGGGAGATGGATGGGCATACATTTTGTAAGCCGTGATTGGCGAAATTAACCCGTTGATCCAATTGAGGTGTTAAATAAACCTCTGGAATAGTTGCGTTAGCTATTTATCCTCAACATGATACTACGAAGCTAATTCGCTACATAGAAGATTTATTCTTTTCATGGTTGTGATGTACATGTCTGCCATAACCTCCACCACCTGGGGTTTCGATTACAAAAATATATCCGTTCTTCAGCTTGAGTTCAACCTGTCCTTCAACTTCTATAACTCTGCCGTCTCTTCTGATAAGCATATCCTTTCCACATTTTCCAGGCATTCCGCCTTTGAGCCCGAACGGAGGAATCTTCCGATGGCTCGAGATGATAGCAGCATTCATATCCTTCAAGAATCGGAACTTTCGAACAACTCCGTTTCCACCCCTGAATTTACCATTTCCTCCGCTTCCTTGTCGAATGGAAAATTCCTCAAGCAAAACTGGGAATCTTGCTTCAAGAACCTCAGGGTCTGTAATTCTTGAGTTGGTCATATGAGTATGAACAGCATCTGTTCCTGAAAAGCCAGGACCTGCGCCTGCGCCTCCACATATGGTTTCATAATACTGGAAATCAGCGTTTCCGAAAATAAAATTGTTCATCGTACCCGGAGAAGCCGCAAGCGTGCCAAGAGCTCCAAAAAGAGCGTCAACAATGTACTGTGCAGTTTCAACATTGCCTGCGACAACTGCTGCAGGAGGTTAGGGGCTGAGCAGGGAGCAAACTGGTATAACGATCTCAAGTGGCCTTAAACAACCTGCATTCAAATGTATATCACTTTTTACAAATGTCCTGAAAACGTAGAGAACAGCAGCTATGCAAACAAATGCAGGAGCATTAAAATTATTTGAGAGCTGAGAGGAGGTACCCATAAAATCGATTTTAGCATCACGGTTATTGCGGTCAATTGTGATCTTAACTTTAATTGCATTTCCATCATCGAACAAATAAGTGAATTCTTCAACTGTAAGCCTGTCAATAACTCTTCTGACGGCTTCTTCAGCATTATCTTGCACATTACCCATATAAGCTTTAACAGTTTCAATGAAAAAACCCTCGACCATCTTGCGAAGTTCCAAGGCCTTTCTCATTTGCAGC
>Ga0224559_1000324_pt1 | contig 33295 bp, 30 predicted proteins | sample 714S33034metaG_FD_180676 | JGI IMG/M metagenome (GOLD analysis project Ga0224559, IMG submission 180676) | Peat soil microbial communities from Stordalen Mire, Sweden - 717 S3 30-34 | ecosystem: Environmental > Terrestrial > Soil > Wetlands > Peat | place: Sweden: Norrbotten County, Stordalen... | reverse complement strand
GTAAAAAGTACTGCGCAGCCTGTGGGTTCGGAAGATCTGCAAAGATCAGAACTTACAACTGGCAGAATAAAAAACTTAACGGTTTAAGGTTGACATAAATGGATGCGATTAATCCAATAGATGTTCGGATAATTGTGGAAGGTGCATCTGATGTGGAAATAGTATCAAGGGCAATGCAGAACATAGCCCTCGGTGCTGAATACCACATCACCATCTCCGCTATCATTCCAACAACTAACCCTGACATAGCTAAGAAAGCAGTACAGGGTGCAGATATAGTACTTATTGCAACTGATGTTGATGCACCAGGTAGGGAACTGGCAGAAAAGTTCAAAAAATGTCTTAAAGATCAAGTTGGACATGTTGAACGTATGAAATTTCCTTTTGGTCATGATGTGGAATATATGGATCCCTCCATAATAAGGAAGGAGATCAAAAACGCCATTATCAGGACAGGACTCACATCGATCGCCAACATACATAAATTCCGCAAACTTGAAGACCAACTAATGGAATCAAGGGAGAATTTAATAATATTGACCAAAGAGAAAAAGGATCTGGAGATCGAAAACCAGAGACTAAACTCAACAAATAAAAAATTAACAGATTCAAATGATAAACAAGCTGAAAAGCTTAAAATAGTGGAAGACGAATTCAGGAATGCCAAACATAGGCATGCAGATATTAAAAATAAATATCAATTCCTCAAATCCAAACAACTTTTCGAGAGATTTTCACTCAAAAAACTATGGAAAGAATCATTTGATGAAGAATTAACAGAAGAAGAACAGATTTATTTTATATCTAATGAATTTAAGCCTGAAAAAATTATTATAGGTCAAGGATACATTGCAGCAACATCAAAAGACGCTGCTAAGGAATGGTTAAAAATAATAAGGGCAGTTCTAATTTTTTACGATTCTAAAATTGAAGATCTAAAGGAAGAATTTACTGATGAAAAATTTAACCCAAACCTATTAAAGGAATGAATAAAAAGTATCCATAAAGAGATGTTTAGAAATCTAATTTTCAGAATAAGATCAATTATAAATGATTTATTTGAGATAATCCAATCAAAAATATTATCTTATAATATCAGGGAGATTTTCAATTGAGGGATAAATGTGGTATTGTAGGTGCATATTCTCGTAATAAGTCTATTAACATTTCACGTCAAATATACTATGGTTTATACGCTCTACAGCACAGAGGACAAGAATCTGCAGGTATATCAACCTATAATGGCGAAGAATTAGCAACCTACCGTGGTATGGGTTTAGTCTGTGATGTTTTCAACAACGGAAACATGGAAGGAATGGACGGCCACGTAGGCATAGGACATGTAAGATATTCAACTACAGGTAAATCAAAAATAGAAAATTCTCAACCATTTTTCAGTGAATTTGAATCTGGAACAATAGCAATAGCTCACAATGGAGATATAATCAATTCAATGGAACTCCGATGCGAACTAGAACTATTAGGATATGAATTCAAATCCACAACAGACTCTGAAGTAATATGTCACCTCCTCACAAGGGAACATACAAAAACAACGGACATGGTTGAAGCAATCAGAAATGTCACAAAAATGCTTACAGGTTCCTACTCACTTGTAATACTTATAAATGATGAACTTTTTGTTGTAAGGGATCCAAGTGGTATTAAACCACTATCCATGGGTAACTTAGATGGACTAACCATCGTAGCATCAGAAACAGTTGCTTTTGATGTGGTGGGTGCCAAATACGTACGAGATGTGGAACCTGGAGAAATATTACATATAAATGAAGAAATAAAAAGTTACACACTTCCCGAAGAAGAAAAACCCAGAAGGGCTCATTGTATGTTTGAATATGTTTATTTTGCACGCCCTGACAGTGTTCTCGATGGAAAATCAGTTTACAATGTAAGATTAAACATTGGAAAAGCACTCTCACAAGAATTCCCTGCAGATGCAGATGTAGTCATGCCAGTACCTGACTCAGCAATAACAGCAGCAATAGGATATTCACGAGAATCTGGACTAGGATACGGGGAAGGACTAATTAAAAACCGTTACGTGGGAAGGACATTTATCATGCCAACACAAACAGAACGAGAAACATCTGTCAAGCTAAAAATGAACCCCATAAAATCAGAACTCGAAGGTAAAAGCATAATACTAATCGATGACAGCATTGTAAGGGGAACAACATCAAGATCACTAGTAAAAGTACTGAGAGAAGCAGGAGCTCGAGAAATACACCTACGTGTCGGTTGTCCACCTATAATATCGCCCTGTTACTATGGGATAGCAATGGCAACAAAAAAGGAACTAATAGCTTCTGATAAAGAAGTTGAAGAAATAAGAAAAACATTAGGCGTAGATTCATTAGGCTATCTCAGTATAGAATCATTAAGAGACTGTATAGGTATTGAAAACGGAAATTTATGTATGGGATGTCTTACAGGGGAATATCCAACATCACTACCAGATAACATTGCCAAATATGAGGCAAACCGTTGTTAAAAATAACTCATAATTCATTCTTTAAATTCTAAATATTAATTATTTTTTTTATAAATTTAACTAAATTATGGTGGTAAAAATCGTTGAACTACTTTCACCTGCAAGGGACATGGCATCACTGAACTCAGCAATAAAAAATGGAGCAGATTCAGTCTACATAGGAGTACAAGGATACAATATGAGGGCAAATGTAGCCAACTTTTCAACCAACGAACTAACAGAAGCAGTTAAAACCTGTCACAATGCGGATGTAAAACTCTACATATGCACCAACACTATTGTAAAGGAAACAGATTTAGGAGACTTAAGGAAACTAATGCCCATAATCAAATCTTCAGGAGCAGATGCAGTTATAGTGTCAGATCTCGGAGCACTTAACATAGCAATAGAAAATAAAATTCCAGTTCACATGAGTGTACAGGCAAATATATCCAACAGCGAAGCATTAAAAACATTACAAAAACTCGGAGTATCAAGGGTCATACTATCAAGAGAAAACACACTCAAAGAAATAAAAGAAATAGCAAAAAATACCAACATGGAAATAGAGGTATTTGTGCACGGGTCAATGTGTGTAGCAGTATCTGGCAGATGTTTTTTAAGTTCATATCTCTACAATAGAAGTGCAAATTGTGGAGAATGTCTTCAACCATGTAGGAAGGAATGGAAAATAGTATCAGAAGATGGGGAAGAACTGATAATAACTGGAGCAAACCATCCAAATCAAAATGAAACAACAGAAAAAACAAATACCAAACCCCAAAAAAGAGACATGAAATCAGACAAAACACACATACTCAGTCCAAAGGATCTCTGCATGTTGGAGTACATACCCCAACTTGTAGATGCAGGAGTAACGATCTTTAAAATAGAGGGAAGGGCCAAACCAGCAGACTATGTTGCAACAGTAACACGTGTTTACAGGGAAGCAATTAACATATACAACAAAGGAATGTGGAACCTTGAAAAACAGGAAAATATAGAAAAATGGGAAAAAGACCTTACCAAAGTGTTCAACCGAGGATTTGACACAGGATTTTTCTATAAAACACCAAACGAAACCAGCAGCTCAAACAAGGCAACATGTGTCAAAAAAGATATAGGAATGATTGTAAATTACTACCAAAAAGTAGAAGCAGCCGAAATACGCTTATGGGAAAATCTTGAACTAGGAGAAGAAATAATCATCCAAGGAAACAAAACAGGATCCATCTCCATGAAAGTTGAATCAATGCAAGTAGACGGAAAAACAATAAAAAAAATCTCAAAAGGTCAAAATGTAGCAGTACATTTAAAACAAAAGGTAAGACCCAACGACACAGTATATAAACGGATAATCAAAGATAAAAATCAATAAACCCCTAAAAACAGGATCTAAACTATTCACGCACCAACCTTAAGCCAAAAATAAACCAACCCTCACTAATAATTAATTATTCAAACCAAACCAGATTCCAATATTCATTTTATCATATAAACTTAATTTTTAAACCACTCCACAAAGACTAGAGTAATAAAGGCCCAAAAAATAATACTAATATGATCTTATAACCATTTCATCGATTTGAAATTATAAATAACAGTTTCATAAATCCATTTGCAAATAATATTAGTCATTCTAATCTAATTCAAATATTATGGTATAACAAAACAAATGTAGTAGGAAAATCAAAGATAAACTAAAATTTCAATACCCTTAAAAGATATCAAATTTATTAAGACTTTTGGTGGTAAAGATCAATAAAAAGGAGTCGATTTTAATGATTGGAAATATTATGGAAAAGAATGTCATAAAATTTAATGAACTGGATAAAATAGTCGATGTTGCCCAAAGTTTAAGGGATAACAAAATAAGTGGAGGTCCAGTTGTTGACGAAAATAATAAGGTTGTTGGGATAATCAGTGAAGGAGATATAATGAAACTCCTCGAAGTACACCATCCCCGAATAAATCTTCTACTACCTGCACCACTAGACCTTATTGAACTTCCAATAAAAATGAAATACGAATTAGACACGATTGCAGAAGACATGCAAAGAGATGCGTCAACAGTTATAGATCAGATAATGACCAAGAAAGTAATAAAAATAGGTCCCGAAGCATCAATATCCGACGCAGCAGAATTAATGGACACACATAAAATTAACAGGCTACCAGTAACTAACAGTGATGGTAAGTTAATGGGAATAATAACCAGGGGGGATATCATAGGTGCAATGGTGAGAGGGGATGAGTAAAACCAAAAAAATTGCTATATATGGAAAGGGAGGTATAGGAAAATCAACCATAGTCTCTAACATAGCAGCAGCACATTCTGAAGATAAAGATGTACTAGTAATAGGCTGTGATCCAAAAGCAGACACTACTAGAACGCTGGTGGGGGAAAGAATACCCACAATACTCGATATAATAAAAAACAAAAAGAATGCAACAACAGAAGATATTCTGTTTCGAGGATACGGGGATGTGAAATGTGCTGAATCAGGAGGACCAGAACCTGGAGTAGGATGTGCAGGAAGGGGAGTAATCGTTGCCATGAATCTCCTGGAACGTCTAGGTGTTTTTTCAGAAGATCTCGATCTAATAATATACGATGTGCTTGGAGATGTTGTCTGTGGTGGATTTGCAGTTCCATTACGTGAAAATTTCGCAGATGAAGTATATATAGTAACATCCGGAGAATATATGGCCTTATATGCGGCTAATAATATATGTAAAGGAATAAAAAAACTTAAAGGCAGTTTTGGCGGTATTATATGCAACTGTAGAGGAATTGAAAACGAACTCGAAATAGTACAGGAATTCGCCGACACAGTCAAGAGCAGGATCATAGGTGTCATACCCCGCAATCAAATAGTACAAAAGAGTGAAATAGACGCTAAAACTGTTCTAGAAAAATTTCCAGAATCACAACAAGCATATCTATACAGAAAACTAGCCAAGGCCATATATGAAAACCAAGAATTTGTAATCCCAGAACCTATGGAAATAACTGAATTTGACCAACTATTCAGAAAATACCAGTAAAAAGAAACATTCAGATTCGAACACACCTATCTAAATTACATCCTTTTTAATTTCGAACAATAATCTGATTAAAATACATCTAAAATCTAACCATTTCTAATTCCGAATCCGATTTAACTATTAATTAGATATTTTTAAAGTAAAAATTTTGAAAAATAAACATAACTTTTTAGAAATATTTATACATACATTCTAATTTTTTGAATATTTAAAATCATAAAAATTCTAAATATTTACCACAGATCAATTCTTATTATGATTCAAAAATCATAGAACACTAACAGAATAAAATATATTCTTAAAATGTGAAAAGTGGATATAACCAAACACATTTTTTTTGGATTAAAAATTAAAATTAATAAGTTTAAAAAGATAATCTTCAATGAAACACAACCAAATTTTCAGATCATTAAATTCACACCAGATAACACAATAAATCCCTATTTTACCATGGGTGGTGATGAACTAATCAAAAGGGGAATTGATTTTAGATATATCAACAATTTCCAAAAGATCAAAGAAGTTATTGGAGAAAAACCCACATTAATGCATTTCCATCAATTAAGCCCATTTTATCATGTAAAAAATCATGATGAAACTTCAATGAAAGCCCATAGGCTAGTTGATAATATCTAAGATTTAAAGGATCATGGGGGAAAAATAGTTTATACAATGCACAATCCCCTACCACATAACAGGATATTTACTGACATTGATAAAATGATAAATATTGAAATGTATTCCCTTTCAAACATCATAATCGTGCTCGGACCAAGTGCCAAAAAAATCATAAAAACAAGAACATCAACAAACCAATATCAGTTGTTAAACATCAATCATATAGGGAAATTTACGGGGAAAAACCAGATAAAAACTAGACTAGAAGTGAAATAAGCCCCCCAAACCAATGCAATAATATTTGGAAATATCGGGCAGTATAAAACCCTATAAATGAATAGAATTTATTATTAAGACATTTATACAATTTTCAGAATCATATAACCAGAATAAAAATTTACATCTGTTAATTGCACGATACACTCCTGACAATGAATATGTAAGATCATAAAGGGAAAATTATCCCAACAAAAATATAACCATCATAAATCAAGACCTAAACAACACTGAATTATTAAAATTGATTTCAACACTAAACTATTCAGTATTTGCATTTAAAGATATTTGGGCCTCAGGCAGTGTTGTTTTATCCATGTCCTACAACATTCCAGTAACTGTACCACATATCGGATGCATGGCAGACTATGTGAAACATTCTAAAAATGGATTTTTATACAGATCAAACGATAAAAACAGTTAATTCACACACTTGACTAGGCAATCAATACAGATAATCTTAAAACACCTTCAACAGGGATGCAATGAATACAAAAAGGAACATACAATCAAAAAATCCATACAAAAATTTTTAAAGATATACAAACAAGTTCTAAATAATAAACAATCCTCCTAAAGGTTTAAAAAAAAAGATGACAAATAACAATCCTAAAACTGGTCAAAATAGTATTTACAAACTTCTAACCCGCATACCAGGACTATCAAATAGATTAAATACAAAAAAATAAAAAGGTTGTTTACACAGCCATAACAGGATATTACGACGAATTATTTACACCCGAATATATTAACAAAGACTGGGATTACATCTGCTTCACAGATAACCCTGATTTAACCTCTGACTTCTGGGAGATAAGAAAGATGGAAGAATCAGATGATCTGGACCCAGTAAAAAAAGCAAGAAAATATAAAATTCAACCCCACAAATACCTACCAGAATATGAGATTAGCCTGTGGATTGATGGAAACTTTAGAATTGTAGGAAATATTGACGAATATATTAAAATATACGCCATTAAAAATTCGATGATATGTCTTAACCATCCCGAAAGGAATTGTGTATACAAAGAAGCAGAAGCAGTAGTTAAACTCAAAAAAGACACCGAAAACATAGTTTCAATCCAAACCAACAGATATTTAGATGAGAACTATCCTAAAAATAATGGAATGATCACCAGTGGGATTTTATACAGAAAACATAACGATCCAGTTGTTAATGAACTGATGAATGAATGGTAGAATGAAGTTAAATCAATGAGCTGCAGAGATCAGTTAAGCTTCAACTATGTATGCTGGAAAAAAATTTTTCGATACAGAAGTACCTGCAATCTAGATTATAGTGATAATGAATTTTTTATACGCAAATCTCACAAAATAACTAAATAAACCATAAACCTATTTTAAATCCCCTAATTTTTTAGGCTCCAATAAAAGTTTCTTAAATGAATTAATAGATATATTAACAGATTCATCAAGATCATCAAATTTAAACAGATGTGAATTGCATTTACAGTCTGAACATCCAAAACCTTTAATTTCAACCCCTTCCAGACCAACCTCAGATGCAATGGTACATTCCCATTTACCACTATCCACTGCAAAAACAATTTCAACCAATTCAACATTTAAACCGGCTAATAAATAATCAACATGCCAGAAAAGTTTCTTATCATTACTCAAATGTCTTTTCAAACGACTTTCCAGTGAATTGAGTGCAGAGCCAACATAAACATAGAAACCCTTACCAAAATCAAAAGAACCCTTTTTACCAATCTGGATGGTTATATCAATACTAACATGGATTATAAGACAATACGTACCCTTTAATATAACTTTTTTTACCATTTACAAACCCTTTTTATAATAATCATTACCCCTCAATAAACATTCTATCCTTACCATTTGATTTTATGAATAATATACTCATCTAAGAACAGATAATAATGCTACAAATATGAATAATAATAAATATTACTAAAATATTTTTTTGAAAATATAAGAGTAATGGCAGTATTAACGAAATATATGATGTTTAATACACTTGGATTTCATATTTTATGTCAACAAATTTATATAAAAATAAAATGAGATAAGGGATAAAACCCACTTAAAAATCATTATATCCATATAAAAATATGAACCACAATATAAATATCAATTATTACCTTTAACATTCACGGGATATTAAACCCAAACATCAAATTTTCTAATGGCAATTAGATAAATCCAAACTTTATCAGGAGGTCATATATATATGGAATACACATTTACAGTAAAGGGACATCCTAACATCACATCAAAACATAAAACAACACTGGAATTTACAAAGGATCCGGATATTGGCATAAGGGCAGACTGTATAATTGGAGTTAAATCTCTTGTATCAATGGATAATATACCTCTAGAAATAGTCAACGCGATAAAGGAAGATAATCGACCTATAATACTCAAACTTGAAACAGAAAATGCTGTTGATACCATAATGGGTTATGGAGATCATGAATTAACGCTGGACCATCCCACCGACATGGTTTCGAGAAAGAGTGATTTCAGATGCAGTAGGACCCTAATGATAAATGCAGATAAAGCAGCAGTTGACCTTAAAGAAGAATTAATAATGGATTTAAAAGATTGTAAGACATTAAAAGTCACAATAATAATTAATTGAATTATATTTCTAAATAAATTAATCATAAACTCAAAAAAATATATTTAATTGGTTTGATATCCATTTTAAAATCACAAGTTTATTTTAATTAAATATTAACCACAATTTTTAATGATATAAATGTTATATTAATAGTCTGAATAAAATAATTATTAATTTATTGTATTTAAATTAGAAAAATAAGTGCAGGGGACGGGATTCGAACCCGCGAAGGGCTACCCCACTAGGCCCTCAACCTAGCGCCTTTGACCGCTCGACCACCCCTGCTGATCAAATAATATGAAACTATTTGAGCATACCAACATCTTTCATTCTCAGTATTTAAATGTTTTCATTGACTCTAAAAATTCTATATTGTCATAATAAAGATTTAATACGATATATTAAAAAAAATTATCTATAGTATCTTAAATTTTTAGGTTTTGGAAAGGTTTTGTGTGACTATTTTTGTTTTGAAGTTGTTGAATCTGTTTTCAGGGGATTTTTCCCCTGAGTGTTTATGTTTTTTTTTTAGTTTTGGATGTTTATTGTTATTGTTGCTGTGTTGGAGTTTAAGAGTCCGTCGTTTCCTGTGTAGCAGAAGTAGTCTTTTCCAATGTAGTTGGAGTTGGGGGTGTATGTGAATCTTCCATTGGTGTTTATTGTTATTGTGCCGTGTTGTGGTTTTTTCGTGATTATGATGGAGAGCAGGTCTGGGTCTGTGATGTTAAATAGTTCGTTGATGCTTTTGTTTTTATTAGTGAGTAAAGTCATGTTGAATGTTACTGGTGGTTTGTTTGGGTTTATGGTTATATTTACAACTGCGATGTTGGATTCAAAGAAACCATTATTGACTTTGTATGTGAAGTTGTCAGTTCCAGTGTAGTTGATGTTTGGTGTGTATATGAGTTTGCCATCATCTGTGCAGTTTAAAGTTCCGTGCATAGGTTCTGATAGCACGGTGTAAATTAGTGTATTATTTTTGGGGTTTGTTACATTGAATGTTGTGTTGATTGCTCTGTTCATTACTGTTGTTAAGTTCATATTATTTGCAGTAGGTACATTGGTGTTTAGTGTGACTGTTGCGTTGTTTGAGTTTAAGTTTCCATCATTTGCAATATATGTGAAACTATCTGTTCCATTGGAGTCGTTGTTAGCGGTATATGTAAAGTTACCATCCTTCTCCACCTTCAAGGTTCCATGTAAAGGTTGGTTTAGTACTGTGAAATTCAAATGATCTTCATCTATATCAGATGCATTGAATGTTGATTTTATCGTAGTGGTGTTACTTGTTAAATTCATATTTTCAGCCACAGGATAATGATTTGAACCATCATCATAATTTAATAAATCATTTAAATCTGCAGAAAGACCTTTTAAACTTATAGCATTGATTAACAAACCAACTGCCCCAATTCCAGCCAAAACTACGCCAATAGGTGCCATAATAAGACCTGGTGGTACTAAGATCAAACCTACAGCAATCAGAAACGCACCAAACACACTCACAAATGGCATAAGGGCCATACCTATGTAGAATAATGATACTCCAGTGATTAAAAGTCCTAATCCTAACCCTCCAATGACTGATCCCTTAATTGCAATACCTTTATATGTATTCCTACTTTCTTTGGTCGTTTTTATGTTGTAATCTAATTCTGATTTTTGGATGTTGTAGGCTTTATTTACTATTGCTGAGCTGTTTATCGGGTTTTTGCTGGTTAGTTTATATTTTATTGTTTTGAGATCTTTTAGTGATATTACGATTACTTTGTTTTGATTTCCCTTTAGCACCACATTACCATTTTTTCCTGTTTTAATGTACTGTAAATATCTATAATATTTATTTTGGCTTTTGTACTGTACTATATCTCCTTTAGTTAAATTCTGGACATTGTTGATGGATAATGATATTTTTGTATCTTCTTCAATGTTTTTTATCATGTTGTCTGCATTAGCCCAGGCATTTTCATCAACTAAAGTATCATTATTGGTGTTGTTATATTGCTGTTGAAGATTTTGCAGCTTTTGGGCGTTAATACTGATTTTTTCAGCACTATCCTTTAACTTATCGCTTATTGGTTGGACTAATTTGGATTCTGCTTTAATTTCTGTAAATTTTTTGTTAATAGTTCCCCATTTCCAAAATTTGTACCAGTTACCTATAATATAGTTCAAGCACGTGTTTATATTATCTGTATGTATTTTTAAATCATTGTACTCTGTTTCTATTTCTGCTGTATCATTATCAATTGACTTAGTTAAAGTGTCCACATTAGTTTGCATATCCTTTGTATTATTCTTTTCTTGACTTATTTCAGCAGCACATGCGGGTGTGATGCTCACAATCAACGATATCACTAATAATAGAAAAAACTTTTTTAGAACCAAAGGTGATCATCTCCATATTTAATTTGTAAGATTAATACAATTAAAGTTAAAAGTTTAAATATATAAACTTTTGTTTTCAAAAATAACCAGTTAATAAAAACTAGGTACAACCATTTTTGAAAAAATTATCCAATCTAAATTACATTAAGATGATTTTGTCTGATCAACAGCGCTTTAAGCGTGATTATTGAAAGAGCATAATGTTACACTAAAGATGGAAAACCCTCAAAAATTTAAAAAAAAATATTCGCCCACCTTCAAATGACAATAATCTTTGATTCAAATCGGAGGGTTTAACTGTATTCTGCAACGAAATATAATTTAGAGGATGATTTAATAATGGAAGCCATGACAACAGCCAAAGATGGTGTACTTCTAGACATAGAAGTAAAAACAAAATCTGATAATTTCAGGATCACAGGCTATAACAAGTGGAGAAAATCCTTTGAAATAAGAATAAAAGCAATTCCGCAGAAAGGTAGGGCTAACAAAGAAATAATCGAACAGTTCTCAAAATTAACTGGAAAAAGGGTTGAGATAAATTCAGGGCATAAGAGCCATCATAAAACACTGAAAATATACGACATAAACAGCGAAGATCTCCTCGAAATAATAAATAACGAAATTAAAAATTAAAAAAAAGAGAAGATTTATTAGGGATTATTTTTTTTTAAACACCAAACATTGAACTATTTTTTTTGTACCATTCGATGGTTGCTTTTATTGCATCCTCAAACTTGACTTCAGGCTCCCATCCCAGCTTTTTAATCTTGGTAGAATCCAGGGAATACCTTCTGTCGTGGCCAAGACGGTCTTCAACAAAGGTTATGAGATTCTCTGACTTTCCCAGATTATCGAGTATCATACGGGTAATTTCAAGGTTGTTTTTCTCGTTTCCACCACCTATATTATAAACTTCTCCAAATTTTCCCTTAGTAAGAGCAGTATAAACTCCGGCACAGTTATCTGGTGCAAATATCCAGTCACGAACATTTTTCCCGTCACCATAGACGGGTAGTTTCTTATCTTGCATTGCATTCAATATGAATAGTGGTATAAGCTTTTCAGGGAACTGATAAGGTCCGAAATTGTTACTGCTACGCGTAATAATAACTGGGATGTTATAAGTTTTATAATATGCACTGACAAGTACATCTGCACCGGCTTTACTTGCAGAGTAAGGACTTGAAGGGTCTATATTACTTTTTTCACTGAAAGAACCATTATCGATGCTACCATACACTTCATCGGTAGATATCTGGAGGTATCTTTCAATATCATATTTTCTGACACATTCAAGAAGATTGTAAGTACCAATAACATCTGTTTTAACAAACACACCAGGATCTTCAATTGATCTGTCAACATGTGTCTCTGCTGCAAAATTCACAACCATATCACAATCTTTCATAACCTTATTAACAGCTTCAGAATCTCCAATATCACCTTTAACAAATTCAATTTTATCCTTCACATCATCCAAATACTCTGGATTGGCAGCATATGTTAATTTGTCAAAGATAACCAGTTCATGATCATATTTTTCAATCATCTCATGAACAAAGTTACAACCAATAAAACCTGCTCCACCAGTAATAAGCATCTTCATATTTTCTCACCGTTTATTTTAAATTATTATAAACCATTTTTTTTAAATCAAATTATCATAACATCTTATATGAGTTTAAATTTTGAGGATAAATGTTATTTTATCCATGTTTCTTCCCATTTAATATCCAATCATATGGTATTTCATTTGTATCTGGCGGTAAACGGAATTCATCAGGTTCACTGTAGTTATATGGATTATTTGGCACATTTACACAGAATGCAGTGTTATTTCCAACGGCCTTGAAACCGTGATAAACATGTGTAGGTATACTTATCAAGAGTGGATTTTTTTCTCCGATAAAAAATTCGTTAAATTACCATAGGTTGGGGAATTTTTCCTAACATCGTAAAGAACAACTTTAACCATCCCATTTAAGCATGTGAAGTTGTCTTTTTGTTTTCTGTGGAGATGCCATGCTTTAACAACTTCAGGGTATGCGGTGCTGATGTAAACTTGACCAAAATTTTCATACAAATCTTCGTCGCACCTTAATATTTCCATAATCCATCCCCTTTCATCGGGTATCACCCTAAGATTTTTAGTTTTCACACCTTCAATCATTCTAAACACCATTAGATAGCTAAAAAATTTTATATATTCTATTCCTATTAAACCATTACCATTAATATGTTTTAATTTATACTAAAGTTATAAAGTATAAATAAATATTTTAAATAAAATTCTACAAACTTCAAATTAATCAAAATTTATGTGGGTGATCATATATGAAAGCTGTTATACCTGCTGCAGGGCTTGGTACAAGATTTTTACCGGCCACAAAAGCACAACCAAAGGAAATGTTGCCGGTTTTTAACAAACCAACCATACAATATGTGGTTGAAGAGGCTGTTGCATCGGGAATTGATGATATTCTAATAGTAACTGGTAAGGGAAAAAGATCGATAGAAGACCATTTTGATAAATCATTTGAACTCGAATATTTCCTGAGAAACTGTGGGAAAATTGAAAACCTCCATGAAATAGAGGCCATATCTGAGATGGCAGATATTTATTACGTAAGGCAGAAGAAACAGAATGGACTGGGAGATGCTATTCTATGTGCTAAAAAACATGTGGATGGAGATGCATTTGCAGTGCTTTTAGGGGATACAATCGCCAAGTCGAATGTACCGTGTACACAACAACTAGTCGATATTTACAATAAGTACGGTGCATCAACAATTGCAATAGAAAAGGTTCCAGATAAAAAAGTTGAGAGATATGGTATAATCAAGGGAAATAGGGTTTCAGAGAATCTTTATGAAATTGAAGACCTCGTTGAAAAACCAAAACTCAGTGAAGCACCATCAAACCTTGCAATAACAGGTAGATATATACTCACACCCGAAATATTTGATCATATAGAACACCTAACACCTGGTGTTGGTGGCGAAATACAACTCACAGATGCAATGAAATCCCTAGACAAGATATACGGCCATGTATTTGAAGGCAAAATATACGACATAGGAAACACTGTTGAATGGCTTAAAAGTTCCATAGAACTAGCACTGGAAGATCCTGAGGTAGGGGAAGATTTAAGAAGTTACATGGCAGAGATTGTTAAGTGTTGAATACATCAAAACTAATACTACAAAAAAAATATTTAATTAACTAAATTATATTTATCTATTTTTCTCTTTTTGATGCCATTTCCATGCTGTTTCTATTATCATGGACAGATCATCATACTTTGGTTCCCATCCCAATATTTTACGGATTTTATCTGAACTTCCCACTAGAATAGGAGGATCTCCAGGACGTCTCACATCTTCAACAGCTTTTATGTCATGACCTGTTATCTCCCGGGATTTCTCAATAACTTCCTTAACAGAAAATCCATTCCCATTTCCAAGATTGAAATAATCACTTTTACCTCCGTCTTCAAGGTATTGGAGTGCTTTTAAATGGGCTGCTGCCAGGTCAGTCACATGTACATAATCCCTGATACACGTACCATCGGGGGTGCTGTAATCTGTACCAAATATTTTGATACTATCCCTTCGACCAGAGGCTGCATCGAGTATTAACGGTATCAGATGGGTTTCAGGATTGTGAAGTTCACCTATATCAGCATTTGGATCTGCTCCTGCAGCATTGAAATATCTTAAAGATACATAGCGTAAATTATATGCACGACTATAATCTGAAAGTACATTTTCAACCATTAACTTTCCACGTCCATAGGGACTTATAGGATTTTGTGGATGCTGTTCAGTAATTGGTATCTCCACAGGATCTCCATAGGTTGCACAGGTAGATGAAAAAACCAACCTCTTAACATTAAATTCAAGCATAATCTGAAGCAAGTTAAGGGTGTTACAAACATTATTTTTATAATACCTCTGTGGATCTTCAACCGACTCTCCAACAAAAGTAAAAGCCGCAAAATGCATTACAGCAGTTATAGGATACTTTTCAAATATTCTGCGGATATCCTCTACTTCTCCAAGATCTCCACGTTCAAAAGTTCCCCATTTAATAAAATCTTCGTGACCATAACTCAGATTATCAAAAACAACCGTTTCATAACCGTTGAGGTTTAGCTGTTTGTTAATATGCGCACCGATATAACCGGCACCACCAACTATCAGTATCATAAACCAATGTATGACTCGCATATAAAATAAAGTTTCATAATCATTTGGAATTAATTGATACTAAATTTTTATAGACATTAAATCTGCAATAACTAAATAAAAAATAGCCAGACCATTCCATTTCCCCCAAGTTTTGGCAATCTCATTGATTTCATCGGAAGAAACAGGATTACCATGGTCGTAATAATGTGATATAATTCCTCTAAGACCAATATCCTCTGTTGGTACCACAATCAGTCTGTGAAGGCCCTTTATAATAAAATCCTGTGGTCCATAAACCGATACCACGAATAGCTAATAGTTCATTAATAACATCCTTTGTATCCATATATTTTGCTAAAAAAAATATGATCAAATAGGATGACTAAACATATTTCCCAATGAGATTCATGAAATTTAAAGTAAAGAATTACAAAGAAAACTCAGGAAAGTATGTTATTAGAATTTGTATTAATAACTGAGAGGTTTTAACAGGGCATATAAATCTTGGAAGAACCAATCTTCCATTTCAGTTATTTGTTTCCGAGTTTCAATTTTATTTTACTTGTTTTAGATCTCTGGAAAATCTTTTTCTATTTTTACATATCTATCTTTAATGAGATTGATTTAGAACTAAATTCTCTATAAGTGTGTTGTCGTATATATAAACGAATTGTTCATCACCAATGCTGCAAATTCAATTTGTAAATAGCTAGGATACACTCTTTTTGTGTTACTCCTATATTTATCCTATTAAACAAATTATTATTATATTCTATTTAATATTTTTTTATCAGGAATTTGTTTTATTATTATAGGAATTCGATTTAAGTTGAATATTTTGATATTTAATACAATTTATCCAATATATATAGCTATGGAATGTTTTAAAAGTGTCAGATAAATGAGATTGGAAGAAATTGTTCATCAGAGCATTTGAGAAATTATTCAAAAAAAAAATAAAATTAAATAATTCCCCTTACAAATAATAATACAGAAATATCAGGGGGAGAATTCATGACAAACATTGACAAATCTGTAGAATTAAACAGGGATAATATTAACAAATGTCTATGTGCAGAATGTCCGGTCCAAATAGACAGTAAATGTTCTAAGGATAAACTGGATATTATAAATGAAAAGTTGAAGAAAGAAGGAGATATTAAGGATATCCTTAAGCCTGAAGAACTTGTACTGGTTTACTGTGCATTTGGAAAGGCCACGTGTACAGATCTTGCAAGCAGAGAATTGTGTAAATGTACACAATGTCCTGTGTGGTTAGAGAATAATTTAGCCAACAACGATCCAATAGAATACTTCTGTATAGAGGGCATACCAAAATAAATCCACAATAAACCCTTAATAAAATATATTTTAATCCCTAACTCTATTTTATTAAATTATTTTATTTTAAAATATCCGATTCCATTGAAACTTTGTAAATAACTTCTTTTTTTAAATAAATCATTAAATATTAAATTCTCGATCAAAAAAACAAAATTTTACATTCAAATCCAGTTAACTTTAAACCAATAAACATACCATTATCCTAGGACTTCACCTATGAAAATCATATATAAGTGGGTGAATATCAATTCTCATCTAACGAGATTATTTAATTTGAGTTTAATGTTACAAAGCCCTATATCACGGATGATCTTAATGGCAATTATCCCAATTCAACAACATATCAAAATAATTAAATCCTGTCTAACCTATTTCAAATGATAAACAACCATTAGATGGTCTAAATATTTTTTATTATATTTTGAATTATTTATAATACATTAAAATGTTTTAAGAACGCTAAAAATATAAAACAAAGAAAATTATAACTTAAATTTAATAAATACATAAATAAAATCGAAAATCTTAAAAATTTATAAAAATTAAGGGACTAAATCTATAACAGTTGAGTTTTTCTTTTCCTTTGAAAATGATACATGGAATAGTAAAATATAATAATAGTTAAAATATTAGTATCTCATAATTAAGAATATTGGGGGCGAAACAATTGACTAATATAAAAAATAGGAAGATATTTACTATTTGTACTTTTTTATTGGCTATAATGATGTGTGGAGCTGTTTCAGCATCGGGAGTTAATTTTTCATCTGATGGAAAATTACTTACCATAACAACTAGTAATGTGCCTTCTACATTACAGACATCTGCAACACAAAACATTAAAAACGGAAAATATGGTTATGGATTGTATGCGACATTGAAAGTCAAAGGAAAAGATGTTCAAGGATATAACAAAGATATAACTGCTGTTGCTTATGATAATATTTTGAAATCAATGACCATTTATGAAAGTCAGGGTAATTATTATTATAATGTTAATGAGACAATAGGTACTAATAGTGCAGTAATGAAAATTGCAGGTAATGACGGACCTTCAATAATGATTTTGGGAAGTGGAACATTCCAAGTTTCATATGTACATGGACAACAAATATTAAATAATGCTATAAAAACTTTAAAATATTATTTAAATGGTAAATTAGTTGCAACAGTTAATAGTACAACAAAAATTTCATACAAATCTTTCCATGGAACTTATCAAGCTGTTAAAAGTGTAATCGCATCCAAAACTATTGGTCCTTATTATACTCGGACTTCAGTAATTACCGAAATTAACTATCGAAATGCAAATGGAGTAAAAACTGGAATGAATGTGGCAGGCATATCCCATGGAACAGAACAAATCAATAATAAAACCATAACCTACACCGGGAAAATCAATGTGGGTATAGTACACGATCCAAAAGATGTAGTAGACGAAGGATATACAACCGGCAATTACAGAGAGGTTTTTAACAGTTCATCACCACAACTTGCAAAAATAGTACCATTAGATGCAATCTAAAAGAGAATTAATATCCTAATTTTATTTTTTTCTGCTGTCTCATAATCTAACTCTTTTTTTAGAATTTTGTCTCATTTTAAAGGTTATATGGATGTACCCCGTTACTATTATTTATTTATTGGATAAAGTTGTGGCGATGTTTTTTTATATATGGTAGACGATCCTGATTTTTAAGAAAAAAAACTAACGGAAATATATTGTATGGTAAAGTTAAAATAGAACTAAAAAATATGTTAATATTAAAAATTGAGGGTGAAATACTCCCCATCGGGGCGTTGAACCTTCTTAATAAGTTTTTTGTTTTCCAGGGCTAGTATCATCTTATAAGTTCTGATACTGGAGAGTTTCAGTTCACAGTAGAGCATATGTCCCTCAAGGAGAGATCTTGAAATAAGTCCTGATTCTCCTGCAACTTCCCTGATAATTTCAAATGCCTTTTCCTCTGTTTGGTTTAGTATTTCCTTCTTAACAACTGCAACATTTTCCCAAACATTAATCTCATCGGTCCTGAGTATTGAGACATTACCATCCCTATAAGAAATAATCTCCTTCTCATCTAACAATATAAGAATATCCTTAAGATCCATTTCAGACAGATCAAGATCTAACTTAAGAATTCTGTAGGGAACACCGTTCTTATATTCATTTTGAAAGTATTTAACCTGGTTTAAGACCATATTTTCCTTTCGTGTTATGTGAAGCATAATAAAAAAAGTAGTATAACATAGATATTAAAGATTTCCCCCTATAGAATAAAAAAATCATCAATAAATAATATTCAATTTTACATAATACCAATATTTAAACTGTTAATATATCATTTAACAGATTCTTAAATGCTATAAAAATAAATAATCAAATTATCGATAAACAAAGTGAAATATTTTAGAAATAAAAAAGAATCTTTAATATAAAAAATTTATCACCAATATATAAATAAAAAAAGATGGGATGGTTCATAATATGCTGGATTCGCTGTATGAAAAGGCATTAAAGAAGAAGGATAATATAAACAGGAAAATATCCGCCGATTTCGATAATTTAGAAGCAGATCCCTCAAAGGACTGGAGAATATATTCTATACCCGAAAAGGATATTGAAGTGACTATATGTGCAGGCGATGGCAGCATCAACAAAAAAATTTTTATGAGTTTCATATTCTACGCAATAGATGCAGAATGTCTTGTGTACAACACCAAACTCAGTGCAATTGAAAGCTCTGAAATAGATATAATCCCCCACCACAGGCATGTTGAAGATCGTTTAAGAGGCTATATGGGCATATTTGAGATAAAAAATGCCCTGAAAGCATTTAAAAAATACGATATTCAAATCCTCCTATTCGACGGTTCAATACTTGGAAACTTAATAAGGCCATTCCCACTTGAAAACAAGCTTAAAAATGAATTAAAAGAAAAAATTAAATACAACTATCATTCTAAACTTGAAAAAGAATTGAAACAAGAATTAGAAGATTCTAATGTTTCGATAACATCATCTAAATTTTCAAAATCCATAGAAGATGAATTTGAAAACAAGATAGATGCAATGATCTACCTTGAACATCTGGAAAACTTATTGGTTATATCCAAATTATTAGAAAATAAGAATGAAGTAGTTGCAATTTCAAAAACATCAACAAGCAACGAATATTTCGAATCTGACATACCAGATATGGCATTATTTGACAGGCACAGTAGAAACGAGGGATATTCAACACCAAGATATCTGAGTCCCAAAGACCTTAAAAGAGAAGATTTTCCTGTTGAAAACAAATTCTTCCAAGATTTAACCTTCACAATATTCTATGCCCGGCTCGAGAATTATAAAAACATTTTAAAGTTTGAACTGCCATACAAGGCCGATGAAGAGCAAATAAAAGAATTATTAACCCGAATAAAGAGTAAAAGTGCCGAAGGATATCCTTTACTACTTAAAAAGGCACATCATGATGTTGTGATAAGAAGAATTGATCTAGATAGGCTTTCAAAGATAATTGGATTTATGGAGAAAAGCGGGAGGGAAATGTTATGAATAATAACGAGGGAGTGATTGGAAGGTGTATAGGAGAAACCACACTGGTGGATGTGAGCTTTATCTCCAAGAAAATGCCCAAGGTAGGGGAATATGTTACACTTGATTACGATGGAAAAAAAGTGCTGGGAATGATAGAAGCCCTTGTAAGGGGAAGTGTATCAATAAACAATGAAATATATGACCCCAAAACTATTGAAAAAATTCGGATGATAGAGGGCGACGACCATTACGTCAAAGGAACAGTCAGAATATTAGGGGATGTTAATAACGACTTAAGAATTCCAAGAACACCCGCACCACCAGGAACAGAGATAAAAGTAGCAGATTCAGAGATTTTAAAGGAAATATTCCAGGTAGGAGATTATGGACTAAAACTCGGAAACCTCATAACACAAGAAGAAGTTGCAGTAGAAGTTAACATCAATAAAATGGTATCAAGACATCTTGCAGTTCTTGCAATGACCGGAGCAGGTAAATCAAACACTGTATCTGTCATAGTTGACGGTCTTTTAAATGTCAATGGAAGTGTACTGATCTTTGATATGCACTCGGAATATACTAATACCAAATTTGGAAACGGCAAGGTAAACCTGATAAAACCCCTCATAAACCCTATCTACATGACATTCGGTGAAATAAAAAAATTATCAAACATACCACCAAATGCCTATGTACAGGAAAGATACTTCAGAAAGGCATACAGATTAGCACAGAAAGATCTGAAGAAAGGAACGGGTGGCAAAGATTTTATAGGTCTCATACTAGCCAAACTGGAGTCATGGTTACTCGAAGAACCAGATGAATCCGAAGGCAAATCATCCACAGCATCGGACAGAAAATCAATCACTGATGTACTGAATAAAGTAGAACACATGAAGGATAAATACGGTAACATATTAAGTTTAGAGGCAAAGGATGTAATCGACAACATCATAGTGGGACATGCAAACATCCTAGACCTGGGCTCAGTAGATGAATTTGCGTCGGACGTGGTTGTAAGCCACATATTAAGAACAGTACTCAAGAGTAGAAAAGACTTTTTAAGAACAGGAAAAGGATTAACATTTCCAATATTCCTAATACTTGAAGAAGCACACATCCTAGCACCACAAAACAGAAAAACAGAATCCAAACTATGGATTAGTAGAATAGCAAGAGAAGGACGTAAATTTTCTGTTGGACTGTGTATGGTGAGTCAGAGTCCAAAATCATTAGATTCTGATGCACTGTCACAGGCAAATAACATGATCATACTCAGACTAGTAGAACCAACCGACCAGAGCCATGTACAACGTGCAAGTGAAAACTTAAGTGATGATCTAATAACACAGTTACCATCCCTAAATATTGGAGAGGCCATAGTACTCGGACTCATGACCAAAATACCGACACTCGTTAAAATCGATGAATTCAAGGGTAAAATAAAAGGCGGAGATCTCAACATCGTAGAGGAATGGTCAAAATCTCATAAAAATGAGAAAGAAATCCGCGATAAACAGAGAATGGAATATGAGCAATTAGGGGGAGACTATTAAATGCAGTTCATACACATGGCCGACACACACCTAGGATATAGACAATACGGACTTTCTGAACGGGAAAATGATTTCTTGGAAGTGTTTGACGATATAATAGAAGAAACAGTTAAGGAACGGCCAGATTTTGTAGTTCATTCGGGTGATTTATTTGAATATTCAAGACCCCCAACAAAGGCTTTGTTAACGGCACAAAAAGGTATTTTAAGACTTAAAAACGAAAACATTCCCATATATGCAACGGCAGGCAATCATGACATTGTAATGAGAAAAAATGCTTTACCGCCCCAAATATTGTATAAAAACTTTGGATTAAAACTCATAAGTCCAAAAAATCCATATTACCATGAGGGAGATGTGTTTATAGGGGGAGCACCCTACGCCTCCAAGTACAACTCAAAAGATCTTATAGACAGGTTGGAAAAAGTAGAGAAAGCTTCAAAAAACTATAAAAAAAGGGTTCTAGTCGTTCATCAAGGAATAGACCTGTACTTGCCCTATGAATATGAGATAAAAATTGGTGACATACCTAAAACATTCAATTACTGTGCATTCGGCCATATACACGAACGTATAGTAGACGATTTTGGAGAGGGTAAACTAGCATATCCCGGGTCAACCGAGGTATGGCGTTCAAATGAATTAGAAGGATATAAAAAGAATGGTAAAGGATTTTACTTGGTAGATCTAGATGGAGATCAACCTGAAATAGAAAATATCAATCTTAAACTACCCCGAGAATTTATCAAAGAGAATATAAAGTACGCAGAGCTTCAAGAAGAGATAAACCGTATAAACAAACACATAAAAACCTTAGATAAAAAGCCCATACTAAACCTAACAGTTCATGGGGGAAACTTCAGCCGATCAGAGGTATATGAAAAACTTAACAAAGCATTCTCAAACAATTGCCTCTCTGTAAGGCCTAAATATCTTCCAGATGCAATGGAAAATACACCAAACCTAACAGACATGCCTAGAGATGCTCTGGATATAAAGAAAATGATCAGGGGAAGTTTAGAGGATTTTAAAAATGAAGAAGTATTAGAACTTGCCACAGATCTCTATAAAGAGATGTCTGAGGGAGATAATGCTAGAGCAACAGATTTAGCTAAAAATTTCTACGAGGGACTGTATGATAATTGAAAGCATTACAATTAAAAATTTCAAGTCCCATAGGGATACTAAAATAGAATTTAAAACTGGAATATCCATAATAATGGGGGATAATGGAGCTGGAAAGTCCAGTATCCTTGAAGCAGTTAGTTTTGCACTTTTCAAACAGCATTCAGGTAAAAAAATAGAACAACTAATAAGAACAGACCACCAAAATCCTGCTGGACAGAATAAAATGTCGGTAGAACTAGAATTCACATCAAGTGGAAGAACTTATAGGGTTTTAAGGGAGCGGAGTAAAAATTCTTCAAGGGCTAAACTAGAGATAAAAGAAGGAGAAGGATTTCAACCACTCTCAACTGGAGATAAACAGGTTACAGACGATGTTCAAGGACTACTTGAGATGGATGGTGACCTATTCCTAAATGCAGTCTACGTAAGACAGGGTGAAATAGCTAACCTTGTAAATAAAACGCCATCAGAGAAAAAACAGGTTATTGGAAAACTTTTAGGCATAGAATCCCTTGAAAAAGCATGGAAAAATATGCTTCCACTAATGAATCAGTATGAAATGCAAAAAATAAAATTAGATGGCAAATTAGAAGGTCTCGACGGTTTAAATGAGGAAATAAAAATAAAGAAGGATGAAAAGAGCACTATTCATCAAAATATACGGGATATATTGGAGAAAATCGAAAAAATCGACCAAGAACTAGTTCAAATAAACAAAGAAAACAGTTCACTTGACAATGACAAATTAATATATGATAGGGCTGTAAACGGTATAGAATCTAAAAAACAGATAATAAACAACTTACAACTGGATCAGACACATCTAAACAAACAAATAACAGATATATTCGTTAAAGAAGACGAGATAAAAGTTATTAAACCAAAATTATCTAAATTAAAAGTTTTAAAGACATTAAAACAATCACTTGAAAATTTAAAGCAGCTTCAAAAAAATAAAAAACGACTAATTGATGTTTTAGGAAAAATTGAGGAATTTAATTTTATTCTAACCGATAATAAAAAATTTTATATTGAATATTCAGAATTATCCCATGAAATAGTAGAGTTAGATGCTAAAAGAAAACCTTTCGAAGGATCCCGGGACATGATGAACCAGAACCAGAATAATCGAGAACAAACACTTAGAAAGATGAATCTATCCCACAACAAAATAGTGCAGGTAATACAGGAATATAACAAAAAAATAGGAACCAACTACAGTGTAGTTGAGGAACTTGAAGCTTATATAAAAGGAACCAAACCTGAACTAGAGGATAAAATAGAAACCATTACAGATAGAATAAATAGTATAGGAAAGGAAATATCTAACCTGGAAATTCAAAATAATAATCTAAAAAAACCTATAGGTGAATTGGAGGATATTAAGGACCAGTGTCCTGTTTGTAAATCTCCTATTGATTCTGATAAAAGGATTGAGCTCATAAGCGATTACACCTCGCAGATTGAAACCAATAAAAATAAGAAGGACCAGCTGAAAGGTGAATTGAAAGATTTAAAATCTGAAAAACAGATCCTAGATGTGAAGCAGAATAATATCCGGTCTGTGAATATTGAACTGCTTATGGAACAACTTAAAGATCTGGAAGAAGGTCGTAAAGAACTGATGGCCCTGAAAAATAATATTAAAGATCTGGAAGTGCAAGTTGCAACTTTAAATGAGATTGATACCATGTTAAATCTGAAAAAAAAGGGATTACTGGAGATTAAACCAAGATACGAAAGATATCTGGTTGCAGAAGGGTCTTTGAATTCACTTGGAAATCCCCTTGAATTACAGAGTGAACTTTTAACAATAGATGGTGATGAAAATGTTCTTAAAGAACAAGTAACCTCTTTGATCGAGGCAACAGAGGGTAGTGTGGAAAATTTGGATAGTGAAATACAGTACCTTGAGGATCTAAATCAAACCTACCAGCAGCTATTAGGAGCAGTTGATCAAAAGGAAAATCTGAAGAATAGAAGTGAACAGGTCAACCAAAACATGGAAGAGGAAAAGGTACAACTTGATAAGTTGGTTCATGAAGTAAATGAGGTGGATTACAATGATGAAATCCATAGAAAAATCAAAAATGATCTGACTTTAAAGAACAATGAATTTTCTGAATTAAACGGTAAAAAACAGGGATTGATTGGAAGGGAAAGTGGGTTAGATAGTTATATTGATGGGTTTGAACTTAAACTTAAATCCTATAAAAACTTTGAAATGGAAGTTAAGAATCTTAAAGATTTTCTAAAACTGTTAGATCATATAAGAGAAATTTATGGTAAAGATGGGGTTCAGAAGGATCTTAGAAATATTTCAAGACCAATAATCGAGCAGCATACCAGGGATTTCTTTGAGAAATTCAACTTTGAGTATTCGGACATAAAACTGGACGAGGATTATGATGTGACAGTGTTTGGGCCGTCAGGGGAAAGTAATCTTGACATGATAAGTGGTGGTGAAAAAATTGCTGTGGCCTTAGCATTAAGACTGGGAATTACACAGACATTGTCTGGTGGAAATTTAGAGTTGATAATGCTTGATGAACCAACAATACATCTTGATGCATACAGACGTCAGGAATTAATAGAACTTCTAAAAAAGATGTCAATAATTCCCCAGATGATAATTGTAACCCATGATCCCGATATTGAAGAGGCAGCAGACCATATTATAAGGGTAAAAAAGGAAGAAGGAGAATCAATAATATCCGACTAAAAACATAACCTCCAGATCCTAAGGACAACAACACAAATCAAGTAATGATATGTTACATAAATCGGAATAAAATTTGAACTAAAAGATTAAATCCTACCATTTAATAATACTTTTTTTTAAGAATCTGATTGGATTTAATTTGTTTATAGAAATTATTATCATTTGAAACTGTTACTCTGAATAGTTTTATATATGAATAAATTAAATTATTATGCTAGTTAAAATTCTTATTATGAATTATTAAATTCTTATGAATATATATTAAAAATTATTAGAGGGTTTATACACAATGAGTTCGTTAATTTCTTGGATATTATATCAAAATACGTTGTTGTTTTATTTTATTAATAACGGTTTAAGTAATCCATTTTTTGATTTTTTAATGCCGGCTATAACTAACTTTGGAAGTTTAACTGCTATGGCTATTATCTGTATACTCATGTACATTTTTGGTGGTGAAAACACTAGGAAGATTGCAGTAATTGGATTGGCTGCTCTTTTACTTGCCAATATAGCGGTTTATCTGTTAAAAATCATTGTTGCAGAGCCAAGGCCATTCACATTACTGCCAAATGTTATTCAATTAGTTCCTGAAAGTGAAGCTTATGGGTTCCCTTCGGGACATTCAGCATCATCATTTGCAGTCATGATGGTGATCGGATTGAAATATCGCTTACACATCAAGGGCAAATCCTACAGATTACTCTATCCCTTACTTGCATTTGCATCCTTAATAGCATTTTCAAGGGTGTATATTGGTGTACACTACCCTTTAGACGTTATATTTGGGGCAATTGTGGGGATATTATCTGCATTGGTGGTAATATACATAGGATGGGATGAGACAATAGTAAACAAGATCTCAAAAATATCGATAAAAGACATAATAATCAACCTCATCCGAGGGAATCAATCATCCAAAGACAAACAATCATAAAAAAGAAATAATTTGATTTGTTATCTAAATTTCTTTATTTAACAAATCTTGACTCAAATTCTATAAATCTTTAATTATCCAATTAAATTCTATTTTTCTATTTTTTTAATCGGATTTTTCAGATTCAGATTCTGGTTTTAAATTTATTTTTGTACTTGTTCTGATTATTTCATGTTCATGAATATATTTCCCGCCCCTTAAAGCAGATAATATGGCGGCAATAGCCGATAGTAGAGCTCCAATATAGAATGATGTTCTAAGTGAAGGTACAAACGCATTTTGCAGGGTTTGGGGGAACCATGTTATGCCCGTCAAAGTATTTAATGTTGTTTGAGGTATATGGGCCACAAGAGGTGCAGGTAGTGCTGATAATATTGAATCCACAGGGTTGTAACCTAAAAATGCGGAGAATAAAGCAGCTGTTGGAGGAATGTTACTCAAAGCCGGAGCTAAATAAACAGCACCTATACTTGATAATGATGAGGTCATAGCTTCCGGGAACCTTTGGGTTATGCCAACTATGATTATGGTGAAAAATATTGCCATACTAGCTGTTTGTGCAGTATTGTTAATGGTGTACATCATTCCAGAGGCTATACCCCTATCCTCTGAGGGTACAGAATTCATTATAGATGCACTGTTCGGTGCACCGAACATACCAAATCCCATTCCCATAACAAACATTGCTAAACCAAATACTAAATATGTGAAATCATATGGAAGAGCAGCTAAGAATAGGAATGCAAATGCTGTAACAATCATTCCTCCAGTAGCTATCCATCTTGGACCATATCTATCTGATAAAACACCTGAAAGTGGTCCGAATATGATTATTCCAGCTGTTAATGGTAACATATAAATACCGCCCCAGAATGGGGTGGAACTGTAACTGTAACCATGTAATGGGAGATATATGCCTTGGAGTAGTAATATTATCATGAACATTACCCCACCACGGCCTAAAGCCCCTAATAGTCCTGCTAGATTTGCATATGCAAAACTCTTATTTTTGAACAGATCTAACCTGAACATAGGAGATTCAACCCTACTTTCAACAAATCCAAAGAGTGTCATGGAAATAAATCCTAATAATATTGAAGCTATTACCCAGGGGTTAGTCCAGCCCATAGAACTACTGCCATACGGTATTAGTCCGTAGGTTACTCCCACTAATACAAGTGTGATACCCAGGAGAAATGTTGCGTTACCCAGCAAGTCTATTTTTGTTTTTTCAGCTTTAACAGATATTTCCTTGAGTTTGTAATAGGCCCATACAGTTCCAATAAGTCCGAATGGAACGCTGACCAAGAATACATATCTCCAGTCGAATACAGCTAGTACTCCTCCAATAATTAATCCTAAAAACATTCCAGCCATAACAGCAACAGTGTTTATACCCAATGCTTTTCCACGTTCATTGGATGGAAATGCATCGGTAAGTATGGCTGCACTGTTTGCCATGAAGAATGCAGCACCAACAGCCTGAACTAATCTGAAAACTATTATTTCAATAGCACCCATATCACCAGTAGATGGTGTTAGGTATAATAAAATGGAACCAATTGAAAATATTAAAAAACCCAATTGGAACATCTTCACTCTTCCATACATATCTGATAAACGGCCGAAACTTAATAATAAAGTAGCTGTAACCAATCCATAACCCATTAATATCCATAATAGATATTGAAATGAATTTAAAGGGTTAATATGGATACCATTAAAAATTGCGGGAAGAGCTATCATGACGATGCTCATATTTATACTTCCCATTAAAGAGGCTATTATCACGCCTATCATGGCTATCCATTTATATTCCAAAAGAACAACTCCTATTTTTCTTTATTTGTAAATATCATAAAATTTTTATTAAATAATTTTCAAGGGATTACCATGACTGGGATTTTCGATTCTCTTATCACCATCTCCGTCACGCTTCCCAGTGTTAATCTTTCAATGGTGCTGTGTCTACCGGAGGCACCCATTATTAATAAGTCAAAATCTTCTTCATTCATTGTTTCAAGAATCTCGATGTGAGGTTTACCTTCTCTAATAATGGTGTTGAAATTAATATTCTGACATTTACCGCCCAATTGATTTTTTTCTATTTCAACTTCGAATTCCTTGATGATTTTGTTTCCTTCATCTCTGAGTTCATCGTAATAATTATCATCAGGGGTTGGTAAAGTTGCAATTGGTAAAACGGGAAGACTCGGATAATTAGGTTCAATAACAAATAAAACCGTTATATCTCCATTATTCTTATCTGCAATATCGATTGCGTGTTTTGCTGCAAGTCTTGAATGGTCTGACCCATCTATAGGTAATAATATTCGGTTATACATAAATTTTAGCCTCTAATCTTTATTATCGGTAGTTTCTAACATTTTAATGGCTATAGATCTTACTAAATCTTCTTTAACTATTTTAAATATCTTATCATTATCACTGTATATCATTAAACTGTCACCGGGTTTAATATCATAATATTCTCTAGCTTTTTTAGGAATAACAACTTGACCGCGCTCTCCCACCTTAACTGTCCCATAAAATGTGTTACTTTCATAAAGTTTGTTCATGGTAATACTCCGGATCTTTTCATATCAATTCGTCATTTTCATTATTATATGATAAATCATATTTAATGTTTTAGTAATGGAATTTTCATATTTATAATAAATTAATAGATAAATCATATCAAATGAATCTTCCTTTTTATATAAATAGAAACTTTTGGTATGATTTAGATCTATCTTAAAATAGAAACCAACAAACTAACGGGGAGAAATAAATTGTATATTAAGATATTTAATCTTTCAAAGGATGCCTAATCTCATTAAAACATAATTAATAATCAAATATTGATATCTAACTTTCTAAAATAATTTTTCCAGACTTTTTTGAACGTTCAAACTTAGGATCTAAATACAATGCTTTATCGTAGAAATCTAATGCTTCTTGATATTTTCTAAGCTTTTCCAAGAGAACTCCTTTATTATGCCATGCAGCGGCATCTTCTGGATCGATCTCTATAATTTTCTCAAAACATTTTATTGCTTCTTTATATTGTCCAATTTCAAATAACCTTACGCCTTTATTATTCAAGACAGTAGTATCTTCAGAATTTAAATCCAATAATTTATCGTAGGAGGACAAGGATTCTTGGGATTTCATCCATTTATTGAAACTATTAAACCTTAAAATTGTTATCATGGTGAATATTCCCCAGATTATGTAGTAATACATCGCATCTATGCTGTTAACTGAAGATGCCCGATTATAAATTAATAAAAACACAATAAAAATAATGGCCAATGTAATTATCAAATAAAGATTTTTATTATAATCTTTTATATTCTCAAATAAACCAGTTACAATGAACCATAGTCCTCCACCAGCTATTGATAAAAAAATAGGATAGAATATTGGTATACCCGAACTCAATGGATACATCAAATCTGATATTATTAAAAGCATAACACCATAAAGTATTGATTTTGATCTCATTTTCAGTTACCCAATTTTAAACATGACTATTAAATATCTGGTTTTTTTGTTTTTTGGCGTGCTAATGCCGCAAAAATTCCGATAAAACATAGTATTGTACATATTAAGAAAACTGTACGTATACTGCTTAATAATGCAGGGTACTGTACTGTGGTTATCTGAACATTTCCAATGAATATTGCAAATACCATCAGTGCAAGTCCCATACTGAAAGTCTGACCTAAAAGGCGCATAGTACTTACCATGGCTGATGCAACACCGTAAAATCTTCTTTCAACAGATCCCATGATTGCATTGGTGTTGGGTGATGAGAAAAATCCAAATCCAGTTCCTATAATTAATAATCCAACTGTTATAAATTCAATACTGGTTGTTTGGTCTAAAAAGACAAATAAGAAAAGACCAATAGTAGATAATGCCATTCCAAAAGCAGCTAATTTTTGAGGAACGAACTTGTCCGACAGTCTACCTGCTATAGGTGCAAATATGGCCATCATAACTGGTTGTGCAACCAGTATCAAGCCCGCGGATAATGGATCTAATGCTTTGATGTACTGTAGGTAAAGGCTTAACAGAAATGTGACTGCAAAGGTTGCACTGTAATTGATAAGGGCTGCAAGGTTTGAAAATGCAAAACTTTTATTTTTGAACAATTTTACATTGAGTACAGGATATTCTAACCTTAATTCAAACATCAAGAATCCTATGAATCCTATAATACCTGCAACTAAAAGGATTATTCCTGTTGTACTGGGCAGTGTTGAAAATCCATACATAACCATTACAAGAACGATACTGTAAAATATTGAACCTTTAATATCGAATTTTTCACCTTTACATTCTGCCCATTCTTCGTTCAATTTCCAGTAGGTCAGGGCAATAATCACAATACCCAGTGGGATCATGGCATAGAACAAACTTCTCCATCCCAGATATTGGGTCATAATCCCTCCAAGAACTGGTCCAAGTGATAGTGCTATGTAAACGGTTGCTATATTTATCCCTATAGCTTTACCTCTTTCCTGTGGAGGGTAAACAGAGGTTATAATTGCAAGACCCGTTACAAATACCATTGCACCTCCTATTCCCTGGAGGATCCTAAATGCTATCAGAGACTCTGCCGATGGTGCAACTGCCGATAGAAAGGATGCTATTGTAAATATAATTATTCCATAGTTGAATATTTTTTTCATACCGTAAATATCAGATATTCGACCAAATGGTACTGCAAACATGGCTGCGGCTAATAAAAATGATGTAGGAACCCAACTTAAAAGTATTGCACTGGTTGCAAATTCTGCCCCTATTGCTGGCAGTGCTATATTAACAGCTGAACTCATAAAAGGTGTTAAGAAGTTGGCTAGGGTTGCGACTAGCAATGCTGTGATCCTGATTGATCTGTCTGTACTTTTTGGTTCCATAGAAAATTGATCTCCCAATGAATTTTGTATGGTTTACTTTAAACAATTATAATATTAATAATCATTGGATTTGATGGTAAAACCTATTAGATAACAAATATGCTACAAAAATACAGTTAAACAAAAGTTCTGATTAAATAAAATATAAAAAAATAGAAATCTTTAAGAAGAGAAAGAAAAATGTTTGATTAATAGAATCAAACAATATTATGCTTCTGTAGGAGCCTGAGTTCTTCAGTTGAGAGTTTTTTACCCTCTTTGAACTTCTCAAATATGTCTCTTGCAATCTCCTTTTCAGCCATATTCTTCTTTTTAGTTTTATCGCTTTCCATATTCCGTTCTTTGGCTTTGACTTTGTCAAGACCTTTGTTTTTCCTTCTGATTTCATTAAGAACGGTTTTTACCTCTTCATGTTTAGCAGAGGCGGTTTCACGAGTTTCTATGAATTTATTGTGTGCGAGATCGGCTTTTGCCCTTACTTCGTCTATGTTTTTGAAGTATTCAAGCATACTCTCGTGTGTTTCCTGAGCTTTATCAGAAAATTCCACAACTTTGGCATGATGAGCTTCTGAAACTTCTTTAAGTGCAACTGCTTCGGTTTGAACCTTTTCATCTTCTTTCATTTCTGAGAGAGTTTTACTCAGATCCTGAACCTTTTTAACTAGTTCGTTCTCTTTTCTCATGTCGAGAACTTTGGTTTCTATTGTTTTCTCTAGTTTATCAATTTCGCCCTGAATTTTAAGTATATCTCTCCTTCCGGAGGCATATTCCATCTTTTTCAGTTCTTGATTGGTTTCATCCCTCAGTTTTTTGTACTTACGAACTTCTTGGTTGATTTTGTCACGTTCATCTCGGTATTTGAGGGCTTTGTCCAGATTTTCTTTAATACCGGCATTTAATTCATCTCGTTCCTTCTTAAATTCACGTGCGTTTTCGTTTAAGTCGTCTCGTTCTTTAGTAAGTAGTTTAAGTTTCTTTTCGAGATCTTTTTTGTTTGAAAGTAGTTCTCCAAAGCTTTTTCCAGCATCTGGATTTGGTTCAGGTTTTGCATCAGTTTTTACATCTGGAGATGATTTTTTATCTGAGGTTTCCTTTTTAGCTGCTTCTGCTGGTGTTTCTTTGGTAGCTTTTTCAGAGGTTTTTTCTTCTTCCTTTGCAGGTTCTTTAGTTTCTTTTTCTGTTGGAGCTACTTTTTCTGTTGGAGCTACTTTTTCTTCTTCTGTGTTAGTTTCTGCTATTGGTTCTTCTGGTGCTGTATCTTCAGATTTTTCATCGGGGGAAGTTTCATTAGAGTTTTCTTCTTCTTCTTTTTCAAATACTGTAAGAAGTTCTTTTAAATCTCTTTTTTCAACAACAACATCTGCTTTTTCTTTTAAAACTGGTTTCGCATTAAATGCTATTCCTAAACCTGCTTCTTCAAGCATTGATACATCGTTTGCACCGTCTCCTACTGCTGCAGATTCTTCTGCTTTTATTTTTTCCATTTCCATTATCTCCTTCAGGACTTCTGCCT